>WNGB01000100.1_pt1 | contig 108121 bp, 131 predicted proteins | sample 5400681 | NCBI WGS metagenome assembly WNGB01 (sample SAMN13153367, study PRJNA577476) | soil metagenome | isolation source: 115 cm soil or saprolite under grassland replicate 2 | place: USA:California | collected 2016-06-15 | reverse complement strand
TCAAGAACAAGGGCGTGCAGCCGTTGCTCGACGCGATCGTGCAGTACCTCCCGTCGCCGGCAGACGTTCCCCCGGTGACCGGGCTGGTGCCGGGCACGCTGCAGCACGGCGAACGGGCGCCGCGTGACGACGATCCGTTCTCGGCCCTGGCGTTCAAGGTGATGTCCGACCCCTACGTCGGCCGGCTCACCTACCTGCGGGTCTACTCGGGGGTGCTGCGCGCCGGATCGCACGTGACCAACTCGTCGAAGGACCGCAAGGAGCGCGTCGGCCGCATCCTGCAGATGCACGCCAACCACCGTGAGGACAAGGAAGCGGCCTTCACCGGCGACATCGTCGCGATCGTCGGGCTGAAGCACACCTCCACCGGCGACACGCTCGCCGACCCGGCCGATCCGATCGTCCTCGAGTCGATGACGTTCCCCGAGCCGGTGATCTCGGTAGCGATCGAGCCGCGGAGCAAGGCGGACCAGGACAAGCTCGGGACCGCCCTGATGAAGCTGTCCGACGAGGACCCGACGTTCCAGGTCCGGTCCGACGACGAGACCGGCCAGACGATCATCTGGGGGATGGGCGAGCTGCACCTCGAGGTGATCGTCGACCGGATGACCCGGGAGTTCGGCGTCGAGGCCAACGTCGGGCGGCCGCAGGTGGCCTATCGCGAGACGATCACGAAGCCCGTCCACAAGGTCGAATACCGCCACGTCAAGCAGACCGGCGGCCACGGCCAGTACGCGCACGTCGTGATCGACCTCGAGCCGACCGGGCCCGGCGGAGGGTTCGAGTTCGTGGACAAGATCGTCGGCGGCAAGATCCCGCGCGAGTACGTCCCCGCGGTGGACCAGGGTGTGCAGGAGGCCATGGAGTCGGGCGTCCTCGCCGGCTACCCGCTCGTCGACCTGCGCGCGACGCTCGTCGACGGGTCGTACCACGAGGTCGACTCGTCCGAGATGGCGTTCAAGATCGCCGGCCAGGCCGCGCTGAAGGGGGGCGCCCGGCGTGCGGCGCCGGCGCTGCTCGAGCCGATGATGGAGGTCGAGGTCGTCACGCCCGAGGACTACATGGGCGAGGTGATCGGCGACCTGAACGCGCGGAGGGCGCGCGTCGAGGGTCTGGAGCAGCGCGGAAACACGCGCGTGGTCAAGGCGCTCGTGCCGCTCGCGGAGATGTTCGGCTACGCCACCGACCTGCGGTCGCGCACCCAGGGGCGAGCCACCTACACGATGCAGTTCCACTCGTACCAGGAAGTCCCGGCCGGCATCTCCCGGGAGATCGTGGCCAAGGTCAGAGGGGAGTAGCGATGGGCAAGAAGAAGTTCGAGCGGACCAAGCCGCACGTGAACATCGGCACGATCGGCCACATCGACCACGGCAAGACCACGCTCACGGCCGCGATCACGAAGGTGCTGGCCGAGAAGGGCCTGGCCGACTTCACGCCGTTCGAGCAGATCGACAAGGCGCCGGAGGAGCGGGAGCGAGGCATCACGATCGCGATCGCTCACGTCGAGTACGAGACGGAGAACCGTCACTACGCGCACGTGGACTGTCCGGGACACGCCGATTACATCAAGAACATGATCACCGGCGCCGCCCAGATGGACGGCGCGATCCTGGTGGTGTCGGCGGCCGATGGTCCGATGCCCCAGACCCGTGAGCACGTGCTGCTCGCCCGGCAGGTCGGGGTGCCGTACATCGTGGTCGCCCTGAACAAGTGCGACATGGTGGATGACCCGGAGCTGCTCGACCTGGTGGAGCTCGAGGTGCGTGAGCTGCTCACCTCCTACGAGTTCCCCGGCGACGACGTCCCGGTGGTCCAGGTCTCGGCGCTGAAGGCGCTCGAGGGCGACCCCGAGTGGGTGGCCAAGATCGAGGAGCTGCTGGCGGCCTGCGACGCCAGCATCCCCGAGCCGACGCGCGACGTGGACAAGCCGTTCCTGATGCCGATCGAGGACATCTTCTCGATCACCGGGCGCGGGACGGTCGCGACCGGACGAGTGGATCGCGGAAAGCTGCAGAAGATGTCCGAGGTCGAGATCGTCGGGATCAAGCCAACCCGCAAGACCGTTGCCACCGACCTCGAGATGTTCCGCAAGCTCCTCGACGAGGTTCAGGCCGGCGACAACGTGGGCGTCCTGCTCCGCGGGATCGACAAGGACGAGATCGAGCGCGGCCAGGTGCTCGCCAAGCCCGGCTCGATCACGCCGCACACGCACTTCAACGCGGAGGTCTACGTCCTCTCCAAGGACGAGGGTGGCCGCCACACGCCGTTCTTCAACGGCTACCGGCCGCAGTTCTACTTCCGCACGACGGACGTGACCGGCTCGATCAAGCTGCCGGAGGGCCAGGAGATGGTCATGCCGGGCGACAACACGAACATGGAGATCGAGCTCATCCAGCCGATCGCCATGGACCAGGGGCTCCGGTTCGCCGTCCGCGAGGGCGGCCGCACCGTGGGCGCCGGGGTCGTCACGGAGATCAGCAAGTAAAGGAGCCTGGAGCGACTTGGCGCAGCAGAAGATCCGCATCCGTCTGAAGGGGTACGACCACACGCAGCTCGACCGGTCGGCGCAGTCGATCGTCGAGACGGCGCAGCGAACCGGTGCCACCATCACCGGCCCCGTGCCCCTGCCGACGGAGCGGAACGTCTACTGCGTTATCCGCAGCCCCTTCAAGGACAAGGACTCTCGTGAGCACTTCGAGGTCCGAACCCACAAGCGGCTGATCGACATCCACAGCCCCACGCCGAAGACGGTCGACTCGCTGATGCGGCTCGACCTGCCTGCAGGCGTGGATATCGAGATCAAGCTGTGATGAAGGGGATTGTGGGCAGGAAGCTTGGAATGACCCGCGTCTTCGACGCCGAGAGCGGCCTCGCGACGCCGGTGACGGTGATCGAGGCCGGGCCATGCCCGGTCGTGCAGGTCAAGACCGAGGAGTCCGACGGCTACGAGGCCTATCAGCTCGCCTTCGAGCCGACGGCCGACTCGAGGGTGACGAAGGCCCGGCTCGGCCATCTGCAGAAGGCCAAGGTCGGGCCGCATCGCCACCTGGTCGAGTTCCGGGGCAAGATCGAGCTCCCTCCGGGCGAGGCGGTGACGGTCGAGGCCTTCGAGCCCGGGGACCGCGTCAAGGTCACCGGCGTCTCGATCGGCAAGGGGTTCGCAGGGACGATCAAGCGGCACGGCTTCCATCGCGGCCCCGTCTCCCACGGCTCCCATAACGTCCGCGCGCCGGGCTCGATCGGCGCTTCGGCGACCCCCTCGCGTGTCTTCAAGGGCGTTCGGATGGCCGGCCGTATGGGCGGCAAGCGCGAGACCCAGGTGGGCGTGACCGTGCACGAGGTCGACGCCGAACGGAATCTCCTGCTCGTCAAAGGCGCCGTCCCGGGCCCGAAAAACGGGCTGGTCGAGGTTCGGGAGGAGCATCGCCATGCCGGTTAAGGCTCCCGTGCTCGACAAAGCCGGCAAGAAGGCCAAGGACCTTACGCTCGAGGACGCGGTGTTCGGCGCTGACGTCAAGCCGCACGTCGTGCACGAGACCGTGCGCGCCGAGCTGAACGCGCGCCGGGCGGGCACGCGCGCGGCCAAGAGCCGCGGGCTCGTCGCCGGCGGCCGTGGCAAGCCGTGGCGCCAGAAGGGAACTGGGCGCGCCCGCGCCGGCACGACCAGGGCATCGCAGTGGACGGGCGGCGGGATGGCCTTTCCTCCCCAGCCCCGGAGCTTCGAGGTCAAGGTGAACCGGAAGGCGCGCAAGGCCGCGTTCCGGGCGGCTCTCTCGGATCACGCCGCCCGCGGCAGCCTCGGCGTCGTGTCGGACAGCGCCTTCGGCGAGCCCTCCACGCGGGCGGCCGCCGACTTCGTCGGCGCGTGGGGGAAGGAGCTGCCGCTGCTCGTCGTCGCCGATCCGGAGCAGGAGGCCGTGATCAAGTCGTTCCGCAACCTCGACGGCGTCTTCGTGGTCGCGTCTGCGGAGCTGGAGGTGGCCGAGCTGGTGTGGGCGCGCTCGGTGCTCGTGAGCGAGACGGCGCTCGAAGCCGTCCAGGCAAGGGCCGGCGCCGCAAAGGAGCGCGCATGAAGCTCCAGCCGAACCAGATCCTGCTCGCCCCGATCGTCTCGGAGAAGAGCTACAGCCTGATCGAGGACGACAAGTACACGTTCAAGATTCATCCTCAGGCGCACCGGACGCAGGTGCGGCAGGCGGTGGAGGAGCTGTTCGACGTCCATGTCGAGTCGGTCAACATCGCCTACGTCAAGTCGAAGCCGAAGCGCCGCGGCATGATCCGCGGCCGCCGGCCGGGCTGGAAGAAGGCGATCGTGCAGATCCGGGCCGGTGAGACGATCGAGATCTTCCAGGGAGCTCAGGTCTAGTGCCTCTGCGCAAGTACAAGCCCACGTCTCCGGGTCGCCGCTTCATGACCGTCTCGACCTTCGACGAGATCACGAAGAGCGAGCCCGAGAAGAGCCTGCTCGCCCCGCTGAAGAAGAGCGGTGGCCGGAACAGGTACGGGCGCATCACGCGCCGTCACCAGGGCGGCGGGCACAAGCGCCGCTACCGGATGATCGACTTCAAGCGCACGAAAGACGGCGTCCCCGCGACGGTGAAGTCGATCGAGTACGACCCGAACCGCTCGGCGCGCATCGCCCTGCTCCACTACGCGGACGGAGCGAAGTCCTACATCCTCGCGCCGGCCCGGCTTCGCGTCGGGGCGACCGTCGAATCGGGCCCCGGCGCCGACATCAAGCCCGGCAATGCGCTCCCGCTCGCGAACATCCCCACCGGCACGCTCGTCCACAACGTGGAGCTGAAGCCTGGCCGAGGGGGGCAGCTCGCCCGCAGCGCCGGCTCTGGTGTGCAGCTCGTCGCCAAGGACGACGGGTTCGGCGTCCTGCGCCTCCCGTCCGGCGAGATGAGGCGAGTGCCGCTGACCTGCCGCGCGACGGTCGGGCAGGTCGGAAACGTCGACCACGAGAACGTGTCGGGCGGCAAGGCCGGCCGCAGTCGCTGGCGCGGCAAGCGCCCGACCGTGCGCGGCTCGGCCATGAACCCCGTCGACCATCCGCACGGAGGCGGCGAGGGCAAGTCGAAGGGCGGCCGCCATCCCGTGACCCCGTGGGGCGTGCCCACGCTGGGCAAGCGCACCCGCCGCAAGCACAAGGAATCCGACCGGCTGATCGTGCGCCCGCGGCGCCGCGGCAAGGAGAAGAGATGAGTCGATCTTCCAAGAAGGGGCCGTACGTGGAGGAGCGCCTGATGAGCCGCATCGAGGAGATGAACTCCTCGGGCTCGAAGCGCATGGTCCGGACCTGGTCCCGCGCCTCGACCATCTTCCCCGAGATGGTCGGGCACACCATCGCCGTCTACGACGGGCGCAAGCACGTGCCCGTCTTCGTCGACGAGCAGATGGTCGGGCACAAGCTCGGTGAGTTCGCGCCTACACGCACCTTCCGAGGCCACGCACACGACCGCACCACGCAGGTGAAGCGCATATGAGCACGCCGGCGACAGAGGAGCGGCGCGAGGTGCGGGCGGTCGCCAAATGGGTCCGGATCTCGCCGCGGAAGGCGCGGCAGGTCGTGGATCACATCCGCGGCCGGACCGTGCCCGAGGCGCGGACCGTGCTCGCGTTCACCGACCGGGCCGCTGCGCGCGAGGTCGAGAAAGTGCTGCGGTCCGCGATCGCGAACGCGGAGGCGAACCACGGGCTGATCGGAGACGAGTTGCTCGTCTCGGCCGCGCACGTGGACGACGGCATCATCATCAAGCGCTGGCGCCCCCAGGCGCGCGGCCGCGTCTCGCCGATCAAGAAGCGCACGTGCCACATCACGATCAAGGTCTCGCCGGCCGACGGCGGGGTCGTCCCGGCACCGCGGGCGCCCGAGCCGGAGCCCGTCGTCGAGGAGGCTCCCGAGCCGGCCCCGGAGGCGCCGCAGACCGAGTCCGCGGGCGCTCCCACCCCCGAAGAGCAGAAGGCGGAGAAGCCGAAACGCGCTCCGCGCCGCAAGAAGTCCGAGAAGGAGACTGAGGAGTAATGGGTCAAAAAGTCCATCCAGGCGGCCTGCGCGTCGGCGTCATCCACGACTGGAAGTCGAACTGGTACACGGGGAACAAGGACTTCTCCGACTACCTGCTCGAGGACGTGAAGATCCGCGAGCACATCTACAACAAGCTCGCGCACGCGGGGCTGTCCGACATCCTGATCCGCAAGGACAAGCAGCGGATCACGGTCGACATCTACACCGCTCGGCCTGGGATCGTGATCGGCAAGTCGGGTGTCGAGGTCGACGCGCTGCGGAAAGAGCTGCACGCGCTCACCAAGAAGAACGTCCACATCAACATCAACGAGATCAAGCGTCCCGAGCTCGACGCCAAGCTCGTCGCGCAGTCGATCGCGGAGCAGCTCGAGAACCGAGTCAGCTTCCGGCGCGCGATGAAGCGCTCGCTTGCCTCCGCTATCCGCTCCGGCGCCCAGGGGATCAAGATCGTCTGCGGCGGTCGGCTCGCGGGAACGGAGATGAGCAGGAGCGAGAGCTACTCGGAGGGCCGCGTCCCGCTGCACACGATCCGCGCCGACATCGACTACGGATTCACCGAGGCCAAGACCACGTTCGGGCGAATCGGGGTCAAGGTCTGGATCAACAAGGGCGAGATCATGCCGGAGGGCTACGAGGGCATGGCCCAGGAGCGCGACACGCGACTCGGCGAGCAGGACCAGGCCCGGCGGCGACGGGGTGGGCCCGTGGAGGGGCTCGGCGCCTCCCGTGAGTCCGGCCGCGGCCGCGCCGACCGCGAAGGCCTCGGCCCGGTCCGACAGCGCCGTCCGGCGCGTGGACGGGGAGCCCGCCGCGGGCGCGGGCAGGACAACGTCGAGCGTCCGCGCACCGACGAAGCCGCCAAATCGGCGGAGGGCCGCGAGCAGCCGCCGGTCGAGCCCGAGGTCGAGACGACCCCGGACGCCGTCGCAGACGCTCCGGACTCGACCACACCCACGAAGCAGGTCGAGGATCCGACCAAGCTCGAGGACTCGGGAGAGAAGGGGTAGGCCGTGCTGCTTCCGAAGAAGACCAAGTTCCGCAAGTACCAGCGCGGTCGGCGCAGGGGCATCTCCAAGGGGCAGACGAGCGTCCAGGCGGGCGACTACGGGTTGAAGGCGATGGAGAGCGGCTGGGTCACGAACCGCCAGATCGAGGCCGCCCGTATCGCCATGACCCGCAAGATCAAGCGCGGCGGAAAGGTGTGGATCAACGTCTTTCCCGACAAGCCGGTGACCCAGAAGCCGGCCGAGACCCGCATGGGCTCCGGCAAGGGCTCGCCCGAGCACTGGGTGGCGGTCGTCAAGCCCGGCCGAGTGATGTTCGAGCTCGCCGGCGTTCCCGAGCCGCTGGCCAAGGAAGCGCTCCGCTTGGCCGGGACGAAGCTGTCCGTGAAGAGCAGGGTCGTGAAGCGCGAAGCCGATTTGTTCGGAGGATGAGATGAAGGCGAGGGACTTGAGAGACATGACGGACGACGAGCTCGAGGAGGCGCTGTCGGAGAGGCGCCAGGAGCTCTTCAACCTCCGCTTTCAGGCCGCGACGGGGGCGCTCGAGAACACGGCCCGCCTGCAGCTCGCGAAGAAGGAGATCGCACGGATCCTGACCGTCCGGACCGAGCGCGAAGGGAGTCTGCAGAAGCACTAGAGATGCCAGAAGAGACCGAACAGAACCAGCCGGAAGAGCAGCAGCCGGACCAGGCCGTCGAGGCCGAGGCCGGGGTGCCTGCGGAGGCTCAGGAAGAGGCTCCGCCGGCCGAGGCTGCCCCCGAAGAGGCCGAAGCCGAAGCCCAGGAGGCGGCTCCGGAGGAGGCTGCGGCAGAAGAAGCCACGCCCGAGGAGACCGCGCCGGAGGAGCCCCCCGCCGAGGACGCAGGCGAGGACGTGGCGGAAGCCGCGGAACAGGAAGCCGAGGAGGCTCCCGCCGCCGCGGCCCCGTCGCGCAAGCCGAAGCGCAAGAGGCTCCCGCGCTCCCAGCGCCGGCAGCGGCCGAAGGTCAGGCGCGAGCGCCCGAAGGAGCGAAGGCCGATCGTCCGCCTCCCCAAGCCGGAGCGCGTGCGCGGCAACAGGCAGGAGCGCCGCGGCGTGGTCGTCTCGAGCGCGATGGACAAGACCATCGTCGTCCAGGTCGAGATGCTGAAGACCCACCCGCGCTACAAGAAGGTGATCCGCCGGAAGTCCAAGTTCCATGCCCACGACGAGGAGAACGCCGCCAAGGTCGGCGACGTCGTCCGCATCGTCGAGACGAGGCCGCTGTCCAAGAACAAGCGCTGGCGCCTCGCCGAAATCATGGAGGTTGCTAGGTGACCCTTTCGGCAACAGTTAGGGCGCCTTTGGGTCGCGATCCGCGGCGCATGTCTTTGTCCTCGGCCGCGCCCGGGCAGTCAAGCCCGACCGCGGCCTGCGTCCTCGATCTGCTTGCGTCTCGCCCAGAGACGCGAAACCGTCACCGAAAGGATCACGCGTGATCCAGCAGGAGTCGCGACTTCGAGTGGCCGACAACACCGGCGCCCGCGAGCTGCTCTGCATCCGGGTGATGGGCGGCTCTCACCGCCGCTACGCACGCGTGGGCGACGTCATCGTCGGGACGGTCAAGACCGCCTCGCCGCAGGGCACGATCAAGAAGGGGGAGGTCGTTCAGGCCGTGGTGGTGCGCACGAAGAAGGCGTACGGGCGCGGCGACGGCACCCTGATCGCTTTCGACGAGAACGCCGCCGTCATCATCGACAGCGCGCGCAACCCGCGCGGGACGCGCATCTTCGGGCCCGTGGCCCGGGAGCTGCGCGAGCGGAACTTCATGAAGATCGTCAGCCTCGCCCCGGAGGTTCTCTGATGCAGATGAAGGTCAAGAAGGGCGACACCGTGCAGATGCTGCGCGGCAAGGACCGGGGCAAGCGCGGCCGCGTGCTCGAGTCGCGCCCGAAGGAGCGCCGCGTGATCGTCGAGAACCTGAACGTCGTCAAGCGGCACACGAAGCCGCGGGCGATGCGCGAGGCGAGCCGGATCGGGCAGCAGCAGATCGTCCCCGGCGGGGTGATCGAGAAGGCTGCCGCGGTGCCGGTCTCGGCCGTCATGGTCGTCTGCCCCACGTGCGGACGGGCGACCCGCGTCGGCATGAAGGTCACCGAGTCCAAAGGCGAGACGCACAAGGTGCGCGTGTGCAAGCGCGCCGACTGCGGAGAGGAGATCGACCAGTAGTGGCCAGGGCGAGAGCAGCCAAGAAGAACGGCTACGTGCCGCGCCTGAAGCAGCTCTACGAGCAGGAGCTGCGGGCTGCCCTGAAAGACCAGCTCGGGCTCTCTTCCGTGATGGAGGCGCCCCGCGTGACCAAGGTGACACTCAACATGGGAGTCGGGGACGCGAAGGTCGAGGCGAAGGCGCTCGACGGCGCGCTCGAGGAGCTGACCGCCATCGCCGGCCAGCACGCCCAGCCCCGCCGTGCGCGCAAGTCCATCGCTGGCTTCAAGATCAGGGAAGGGATGCCGATCGGCGCGCGGGTGACGCTGCGCGGGGCGATGATGTACGACTTCCTCGACCGGCTGATCTCGATCGCCCTTCCGCGCATCCGGGACTTCCGGGGTCTGAGCCCGCGCTCGTTCGACGGCCGTGGGAATTACTCGCTCGGCATCCGCGAGCAGATCATCTTCCCGGAGATCGACTACGACAGCATCGCGGCGGTCCGGGGCCTCGACGTGGCCATCACCACCAGCGCCCGCACGGACGAGGAGGCGCAAGCCCTGCTCGCCGGCCTCGGCTTTCCATTCGCCGCCACCACCAGGGAGGAGCAGTAGATTGGCCAAGAAGTCACTGATCGCCAAGGCTGCGCGGGAGCCGCGGTTCAGCGTCCGGAAGTACACACGCTGCAACCGCTGCGGGCGCCCGCGCGCCGTGTATCGCAAGTTCGGCCTGTGCCGGATCTGCCTGCGCGACCTCGCGCACGAGGGCGCGATTCCGGGCATGACCAAGAGTTCCTGGTAGGAGGAGAACGATGCTGACCGACCCCATCGCCGACATGCTCAGCCGGATCCGAAACGCCAACAAGGCGTTGCACGAGACGGCCGAGATGCCGACCTCCCGCCTGAAAGAAGAGATCGCGCGCATCCTCAAGGAGGAGGGCTACATCACCGACTACCACGTCCGCAAGGGCGACGGCGCCAGGGGCGAGAGCTTCGACACGCTGGTCATCGCGCTCAAGTTCGGTGACAACCGGGAGCGCATCATCACCGGGCTGCGTCGCGTCTCCAAGCCCGGCCGGCGGATCTACGCGCGCAAGGACCGGCTCCCCCGCGTCCTGGGCGGTATGGGAACGGCCATCCTGTCCACGTCCAGCGGCCTCGTCACGAGCCGCACGGCGGAGGAGAAGGGGATCGGCGGCGAGGTGGTTTGTTTCGTCTGGTGAGCTATGAGTCGAATCGGTAAGACACCCATCGAAATCCCTGCGGGCGTGAACGTCTCCGTCCTCCCTGGCCGCGTGGTCGTGAACGGCCCGCTCGGAGAGCTCACCCAGAACATCCCCGGGCGGATGAAGGTCGAGCAGCATGACGGCAAGATCGTCGTCGAGCGCTCGACCGAGCAGGGAGAGGACCGGGCCCTGCACGGCCTAACGAGGACGCTGATCGCGAACATGGTCGAAGGCGTCACGAAGGGGTTCGAGAAGCGGCTCGAGATCCAGGGGGTCGGCTATCGCGCCGCCATGCGCGGTAATGCTCTCGAAGTCAACGTCGGCTTCTCGCACCCGGTCACGAAGGAGGCGCCCGCCGGGATCACGTTCGAGGTGCCCGCTCCGAACCAGATCGTGGTCAAGGGCCCCGACAAGCAGCAGGTCGGGCAGGTTGCGGCGGAGGTGCGCCGGATCCGGCCGCCCGAGCCGTACAAGGGCAAGGGGATCCGCTACGAAGGCGAGTACGTTCGACGGAAGGTTGGTAAGAGGGCCTGATGGCGACTCTCACAGTCCCCAAGGCGAGGAAGCGGCGCCACCAGCGCGTCCGCGGCAAGGTCTTCGGCACGGCCGAGCGGCCACGCCTGGTCGTCTACCGCTCCAACAAGGGAATCTCGGCCCAGCTTGTCGACGACCTCGAACGGAAGACGCTCGCCGCGGCCTCGTGGCTTCAGCTGCCGAAGTCCTTCAAGGGCAAGAAGACCGAACAGGCGGCCGAGGTCGGGAAGCTCGTGGCCGAGAAGGCGAAGGCGGCCGGCATCGACGTCGTCGTCTTCGACCGCGGCGGCTACCTCTACCACGGACGCGTGAGGGCCCTCGCCGAGGGGGCGCGCGAAGGAGGCTTGAAGTTTTGAGCACAGCTCGGTACGAGGAGACGCGAGAGCTCAAGGAGCGCGTCGTCGAGATCAACCGCGTGGCGAAGGTCGTCAAGGGCGGCCGGCGCTTCTCGTTCACTGCGCTCGTCGTTATCGGCGACGAGGTCGACCGCGTCGGGGTCGGATACGGCAAGGCGCGTGAGGTGCCGCTCGCCATCTCCAAGGCGGTCGACGACGCGAAGAAGAACCTGTTCACGGTTCCCAAGCACGGCACGACCATCACGCACGAGATCATCGGCCGGTCGGACGCCGCCCGCGTCCTGCTGCGGCCCGCAAGCGAGGGGACGGGCGTGATCGCGGGGGGCGGCGTTCGGGCGATCCTCGAGCTCGCGGGCGTGCGCGACATCCTCGCGAAGAGCCTCGGGACCACCAACCCGATCAACATGGCGAAGGCGACCGTGGACGGGCTCCGGCGGCTGCGCCGGCCCGAGGACGTCGCCCGAATGCGCGGGAAGACGGTCTCGGAGATCCTTCCCGTGCCTGCGCGTGCTGTCGAGGAAGAGCCCGAGCCCGAGGCGGAGCCGGCGGCCGTGACGGGCGAGCAGCCTGAGGAGGGCGAGCAGGAGTGAAGCTGAGGGTCACCCAGACGCGCAGCTCGATAGGCCAGAACCGGCGCAATCGCGGCACCCTGCGGGCGCTCGGGCTGGGCCGGATCGGCACGAGCGCGGAGCACTCTGAGAGCCCGCAGCTCGCCGGTATGCTCAGAAAAGTCCGCCACCTCGTCAGCGTCGAGGAAGTGAAGTAGCCCGTGGCCTCCGAGAAGCTCAACCTCTCCAATCTCAAGCCCGCCCAGGAACGGCGCTCCAAAAAGCGCATCGGCCGCGGCATGGGCTCCGGCAAGGGCCGGTACTCGGGCCGCGGAATCAAGGGACAGAAGGCCCGTTCGGGCTCGCACAAGATGCGCCCCGGATTCGAGGGAGGCCAGACCCCGATCTACATGCGCCTGGGCAAGCAGCGCGGCCCCTACTCGAAGGACGCGATGCCGATCGGGCCCCACCGGACGCACACCTTCGCGGTCAACGTCCGTGACCTCGAGCGCTTCGATGCGGGAACCGACGTAACCCCGGAGCTTCTCGCCGAGCGCGGCCTGATCCGCAACACCCGCACCGACGTCAAGATCCTCGGCTCCGGCGAGCTGACCAAGAAGCTGTCCGTGACCGCGCACCGTTTCTCGGCAACCGCCCGCGAGAAGATCGAGAAGGCCGGCGGCACGGTCAACGCACTCAGGGACGGCGAGCCTCGCAAGAAGCGCAAGAGGCGTGCGCGGCCGACCCCGCCGCCGGAGGCTCAGGCCGAGGAGCCGGAGGCCCAGGCGGAGGAGCAGCCCAAGGCCGAGGCGGAGGAGCAGCCCGAGGCCGAAGCCGAGGCTGAGCCCGAGGAAGGCGGCGAAGAATAGGATGTTCGCCTGGGTCGCCAACGCCTGGCGCGTCCCGGAACTGCGGAAGCGCGTCCTCTTCACCGCCATGATCCTGGCCATCTACCGGCTCGGCTCGTGGATGCCCGCGCCGGGGGTGGACTCGGAGAAGATCAAGGACTACTTCTCCGGCCAGGGCGGGACGATCCTCAACTTGCTGAACCTGTTCTCGGGCGGCGCGCTCTCCCAGTTCGCGATCTTCGCGCTCGGGATCATGCCCTACGTCACCGCCTCGATCATCCTGCAGCTCCTCACGGTGGTCGTCCCCAAGCTCGAGCAGCTGCAGAAGGAGGGGGAGGCCGGGACGGCCAAGATCACGCAGTACACCCGCTACCTGACCGTGGCGCTTGCGGCCGCCCAGGCTGCGGGATACGCATATCTTTTCCACCGCCAGGGCGCCCTCCAGTACAACGCCGGCCGCTTCGTGCTGCTCGTGATCACGCTGACCGCAGGGACCGCCCTTCTGATGTGGATGGGCGAGCTGATCACGAAGCGGGGCGTCGGAAACGGTATCTCGCTCCTGATCTTCGCCTCGATCCTGACGAGCGCACCCGCCGGCGTCGTCGCCTGGTACACGGGCGGGCCGATGGAGAAGCTCTTCTTCCCGCTGATCGCCATCGCCGTCGTCGTGGCGGTCGTCTTCGTGCAGGAAGGCCAGCGGAGGATCCCGATCCAGTATGCGAAGCGAATCGTGGGACGGCGCCAGACCACCGGCGGCTCGACGTACATGCCGCTGCGGGTGAACATGGCCGGCGTCATCCCGGTGATCTTCGCGGCCGCCGTGATGGCGCTCCCGCCGACGATGGGGCAGTTCTTCCCGCAGACCCAGGGTTTCATCAACGACCACTTCAACCCCTCGGACTGGCCCTACCTGGCTCTCGAGGCCGTCCTGATCGTGATCTTCACGTACTTCTACACCGCCGTGCAGTTCAACCCCGTCGACCAGGCCGATCAGTTACGCAAGAACGGCGGCTACATCCCCGGAATCCGCCCCGGGCCTCCGACGGCCTCCTACCTCGACCGGGTCTTGACCAGGTTGACGCTGCCCGGCTCCCTCTTCCTGGCGGCAGTTGCCGTCGCCCCGAGCCTCTTCATCCGCTATTTCCACTTCTCCAACGCCAACTCCCGTGCTCTCGGGGGGACGTCCGTCCTGATCGTGGTCGGCGTCGCGCTGGACACCATGCGCCAGATGGAGTCGCAGATGATGATGCGCTCATACGAAGGCTTCCTGAAATAAGCCCCTGCTCGTGAACGTGCTTCTGTTGGGGCCGCAAGGCTCAGGCAAAGGAACGCAAGCGGCGCGCATCTCGGAGGCGTACGGGATCGCGCACGTCGCGACCGGGGACATGCTCCGCGCCGCCATCGCCGACGGCACCGAGCTCGGAAGACGGATCAAGGCGGTCTACGACCGCGGCGAGCTCGTCCCCGACGAGCTGATGATCGAGCTGATCCGGGAGCGACTTGAAGAGGAGGATGCGCGGGACGGTTTCGTCCTCGACGGCTTCCCGCGGACGATGGCCCAGGCGCGCGCGCTGGACGAGATGCTGCGTGACCTCGGCCGAGAGCTCTCCGTCGTCTTCGAGCTCCAGATCTCCGACGAGGCGTGCATGGTGCGCCTCCTCAAGCGGGCCGAGCTCGAGGGGCGCCCAGACGACACGCCCGAGGCGATCAGGAAGAGGCTCGAGCTCTACCACTCACAGACAGAGCCGCTCGTGGAGTACTACCGTGCGCAGGGGAACCTCGTTGGCATTCACGCCGAGCGGTCGATCGACGAGGTCTTCGAGGAGATCCAGCAGGCGCTCGAGCAGGTGGCGGTGCGGCGGTGAAGCGCGTAGCGCTCGTCCGCGGAAGCGGACCGGTGGAGGGGGTCCGGGGGACGCGCGAAGCGCTTGTCCGCGAAGCGGACCAGGGGAGGGGGTCTGGGGGAACCGGGAGGTTCCCTCAGCGAACACAGAGAGCGAACCGGGAGGTTCCCCCGGAGAACGAGAGATCGTGATCATTCGCAAGTCACCCGCCGAGATCGAGCAGATGGCCGAGGCGGGCCGGATCGTGGCCGACACGATCGCGCTCCTCGGCGACCACGTGCGTGCGGGGGTGAGGACGGAGGAGCTGAACGCGCTGGCCGACGACTTCATCCGCTCGCGCGGGGGCGCGCCGACATTCAAGGGCTATCGCGGCTATCCCGCCTCCGTGTGCCTGTCCCCGAACGACATGGTCGTCCATGGCATCCCCGGGGCCTACGAGCTCGAGGACGGCGACATCCTGTCCGTGGACGTGGGCGTGACCCTCGGCGGCTTCGTCGCCGACTCGGCCCACACCTTCCCGGTCGGGGAGATCGACAGCGGAGCGGAGAGGTTGCTCGAGGCCTGTGAAGCCGCGCTCGAGGCCGGAATCGAGCAGGCGCGCGCCGGCAACCACGTCGGGGACATCTCATCCGCCGTGCAGCAGGCGGCGGAGAGCCGCGGGTTCGCCGTCATCCGCAGCCTCGTCGGCCACGGTGTGGGGCGGAAGATGCACGAGGAGCCCCAGGTGCCCAACTTCGGCCGCCCGGGACGCGGCCCCCGGCTCGAGACCGGCATGACGCTGGCGATCGAGCCGATGATCAGCGCCGGCTCGGCCGAGGTGTACCAGCACGAGGACGGGTGGTCGATCTCGACGTCGGACGGGTCGCTCGCGGCCCATTTCGAGCACACCGTGGCGATCACCGGAGACGGGCCGCGCATCCTGACGCCGCCGGCGGAGCTAAGAGTAGGTTTGCTACCATGATCGACCCACGGCCGCAGGCCGTGCAATGCCGTGTCCGATAGTCGAAATCGCGCTCCGGGAGCGCGATTTCATTGAGAGCGTCGAAGGAGGCTGTAGTAGCCAAAGAGGAGAAGATCGAGGTCGAAGGCGAGATCGTCGAGGCCCTCCCGAGCACCATGTTCAGGGTGCAGGTCGACGGCGGGCACAACGTGTTGGCGACGATCTCCGGGAAGATGCGCAAGAACTACATCCGCCTCCTTCCCGGTGACAAGGTCAAGGTCGAGCTTTCCGCCTACGACTTGACTCGTGGCCGCATCACCTACAGGTTGAACCGATGAAAGTGAGAGCTTCAGTCAAGCCCATGTGCGAGCGCTGCCGCGTCATCAAGCGGCACGGCAAGACGATCGTCATCTGCACCAACCCGCGGCACAAGCAGCGGCAGGGCTAGGAGGAGAGGGATGGCACGAATCGCAGGGGTCAATCTTCCGCGCGACAAGCGACTCGAGGTCGCCCTGACGTACATCTTCGGCGTCGGCCGCTCGACCGCACGCCAGATCTGCGAGGCGGTCGGGATCTCCGTGGACACGAAGGTGCGGGACCTCACCGATCCGGAGATCACGAAGCTCCGCGCCTACATCGACACCAACCTCCAGGTGGAGGGAGATCTTCGGCGCGAGCGCTCCCAGGCGATCAAGCGGCTTAGCGAGATCGGCTCCTACCGCGGCTTCCGCCACCGCCGAGGGCTCCCGGTTCGAGGCCAGCGGACGAAGACCAACGGGCGCACGCGCAAGGGCCCGAAGAAGACGGTTGGGCGCGGTAAGAAGGCAGCAGCGGCGGCGGCGCAGAAGACCTAACGCATGGCTCCCCCTCGCAGACAGGCGACGCGCGGCCGCAGCCGCCGGCGCGTCCGGAAGAACATCGCCGTGGGCCAGGCCCACATCAAGACCTCGTTCAACAACACGATCGTGACGCTGACCGACAAGGAAGGAAACGTGATCGTCTGGGAATCGGCCGGCTCGGCGGGCTTCAAGGGGTCGCGCAAGTCGACTCCGTTCGCCGCCCAGGTGACCGCTGACTCCTGCGCCCGCAAGGGCATGGAGCATGGCCTGCAGAAGGTCGAGGTGTTCGTCAAGGGGCCGGGCTCCGGGCGCGAGACGGCGATTCGCTCGCTCCAGGCGGCCGGGCTCGAGATCCTCGGCGTCAAGGACGTGACGCCGCAGGCCCACAACGGCGTGCGGCCCCGCAAGCGGAGGCGCGTGTAGGTGGCCCGCGACCGCTCACCCAAGTGCAAGCAGTGCCGCCGCGAGGGCATGAAGCTCTTCCTCAAGGGCGAGCGCTGCCTGACCGAGAAGTGCGCGATCGAGCGACGCAGCTATCCACCGGGCGAGCACGGCCGCGGCCGGATCAAGCAGTCCGAGTATCTGCTGCAGCTGCGAGAGAAGCAGAAGGCCCGCCGCTACTATGGCCTGCTCGAGAAGCAGTTCCACACTTACTACGCGAAGGCCGCGAAGGGTTCGGGCATCACGGGCGAGGACCTGCTGCGGATGCTCGAGACGCGCCTCGACAACGTCGTCTACCGGCTCGGCTTCGCCTCCTCGCGCGCGCAGGCGCGGCAGCTCGTCCGCCACGGCCACTTCCACGCAAACGGCCGTCGTGTGAACATCCCGAGCTACCAGGTGAAGCCCGGTGACGTGATCACGATGACGCCGCGCAGCTCCGCCGAGGCGGTCATCCGCGACGCAACGGACCTGACCGCGTCGGTGGCGCCGTGGCTCCAGGCCGACCACGACGGCCTCACCGGAAAGATTCTCAAGTGGCCTGAGCGCGAAGAGATCGACACTCCCGTGCAGGAGTCGCTGATCGTCGAGCTCTACTCCAAGTAACCGGCCGACAGGCCGGACAACACGAAAGGAACGTATGGCAACTCGCACCACCAGCCCGAACGAACTGCAGACGAAGATCGTCCACGAGGAGATCGAGGACAGCCGCGGCATCTTCGTGATCGAGCCGCTCGACCGCGGCTTCGGCTACACGTTCGGCAACTCGCTGCGGCGCGTGCTCCTGTCGTCCCTGGAGGGCGCGGCTGTGACCTCGGTGAAGATCGAAGGCGTCGCACACGAGTTCACGACGCTTCCGGGCGTCCAGGAGGACGTCACCGACATCATCCTCAACCTCAAGAACCTGATCTGCCGACTCTATGGGGAGGCGCCCGAGGTCGAGGTCTATCTGTCGAAGAAGGGCCCCGGGGCCGTCACGGCCGGCGATATCGAGGCTCCCGCCGACCTGGAGATCCTCAACCCCGACCTCGAGCTCGCTCACCTGTCCGGGAAGGGCAAGCTGGAGATGATCCTGACCATCGGACGCGGCCGCGGCTACATGCCGGCCGAGCTGAACCGCGGCGAGCAGCACACGATCGGCGTCATCCCGGTCGACTCGATCTTCTCGCCCGTAAGGCGCGTCGCCTACGACGTCGAAGCCGCCCGGGTCGGGCAGCGCACCGACTACGACAAGCTCCGGCTCGACGTGACGACCGACGGGTCGCTCGACCCCAAGGACGCACTGGCCGAGGCCTCCGAGATCCTTATCCGCCAGCTCGCGATCTTCACCGACCTCGAGAAGATCGAGGGCTTCGGCGAGGCGGCTGCCGTGGAGGCCGCGGAGGTCCCGGTAACGCATGCGATGGAGAACTTCCCCATCGAGGAGCTCGAGCTGGGCGTCCGCTCGTACAACTGCCTCAAGCGGGTCGGGATCGAGACCATCGGCGAGCTCGTCTCGAAGACCGAATCCGAGCTGGCGGCCATCCCCAACTTCGGCCGCAAGTCGATCGAGGAGGTCAAGGAGACACTCGCCACCCACGGCCTGAACCTGCGCGGCGACGAGGGGTAGTCGTGCGTCCCTGGTCGCCGTCTGCTTTCGCCGGGCAGAGCCCGGCTTCGCCGACGGCCGACGCCGCCGGCGGCAGGATGCTGCGCTCGCGGGGCTTGCACGTACCGCTTGAAGTACGCGCTGCGCCCCGCTCGCTTGCCTCCTTGGCCAGCGACGTCCCAGGAACGCCCGGTTCATGCTTAACCACGGCGGTCTCGATATGAGGCATCAGCGCTCCGGCAAGAAGCTCGGCCGCGACCCGGCCCACCGCAAGGCGCTGTACGCGAACCTCGCCGGTGCGTTGATCGAGCACGGACGGATCAAGACCACCGAGGCCAAGGCGAAGGCCGTGCGGCCGATCGCCGAGAAGATGATCACGCTCGGGCGGCGGGGCGACATTCACGCGCGCCGGCAGGCGCTCGCCTACCTGCGCTCGCAGGACGTCGTGCACAAGCTGTTCGCGGAGGTGGCTCCACGCTTCGCCGACCGTCCGGGAGGCTACTCGCGGATCGTCAAGCTCGGCCCGCGCCAGGGGGACGCGGCCAACATGGCGTACCTCGAGCTGGTCGATTACGTACCGTAGTCCCGCACGGCTCGTTCCGCCCAAGATCTAGGCTCCCGGCGTGCTGCTCGTCCTCGCCGTTCTGCTCGCGATCTTCGCGGTTCTTCCGAGCCCTTGGAACCTCGTCCTGATCATCGCCGCCGCAGCGATCGAGACGAGCCAGACGGGGTTCTGGATGTGGTGGACGAAGCGAAAGCCGCCCACGGCCGGCGCCGAGGCCATGATCGGCGCGCGCGCAGAGGTTGTCTCGGAATGCCGGCCTGAGGGCTGGGTGCGCGTGCAGGGCGAGCTCTGGCGGGCCCGCTGCGAGCGCGGCGCCGCCGTCGGTGAGCGTGTCCAAGTCAAGGTGATCGACGGCTTGACGCTCGTGGTGGAGTGAAGCTCAAGCTCACTCTCGAATACGACGGGACAGGGTTTCGCGGCTGGGCGGCGCAGCCCGGCCTGCGCACCGTCGAGGGCGAGGTCCGGCAGGCGCTGGAGCGCATCTTCTCCTCGTACTCCGGCCTGGCCGTCGCCGGTCGCACCGACACCGGAGTGCACGCGCTCGCGAACGTTGCCTCGGTGGAAGTCGAAGGCGGGCCTTCAGTAGAGTGGATTGCCGATGCGTTGAACACCGTCCTCGCGGATGACGTGGCCGTGGCGGCGGCCCAGGAGGCGCTCGCCGATTTCCACGCGCGCCATTCGGCCCGCGCCCGCAGCTACCGCTACCGCATCTGGCGCCGCCGGACGCCCTCGCCGTTCGAGGCCGACCGCAGCTACTGGTATCCGCGGCCGCTCGACGAGGAACAGCTGGCCGACTCGGCCGACCTGGTCGTCGGCGAGCACGACTTCCAGGCCTTCACTCCGACGGAGACTCAGCACGAGACGGTCACGCGCACCGTGACCGCGTGCGCGTGGCACCGCCGCGGCGACGCGCTCGAGCTCGAGATAACCGCCGACAGCTTTCTCCGCCACATGGTCCGGACGCTCGTCGGCACGATGCTCGAGAAGCCGCCCGCGGAGATCGCGTCCCTCCTGGAGGGCTGGCCCCGCGCCGACGCCGGCTCGACCGCGCCGCCGCACGGCCTCTATCTCGAGGCCGTCCACTACGACTAGCATCGAACCGATGGCGCAGAAGACGCAAACGGCCGCCGAGCGCATCGCCGAGCTGCGCGAGTTGGTCGACCACCATCTCTACTGCTACCACGTTCTCGACGACCCGGAGATCTCGGACGCCGAGTACGACCGGCTCTTCGACGAGCTCGTCCAGCTCGAGGCCGACAACCCCGAGCTCGACGATCCCAATTCGGCGACGAAGCGCGTCGGCGCCCCGCCCTCGGACAGGTTCGAGAAGGTCGAGCACCTGCAGCCGATGGGCTCGCTGGAGAAGGTGACGGACGAGGACGGCCTCCGCAAGTGGGCGGACGACATCCGCAAGCGCCTCGGAACCGACGAGCCGGTCGCCTACGTGACCGAGCCGAAGATCGACGGCTCGGCCGTCTCGCTCGTGTACGAGAGCGGCGAGCTCGTCCGCGGCGCGACCCGCGGAGACGGCCACCGCGGAGAGCAGATCACCGTCAACCTGCGCACGATCAAGGCGATCCCGCTGCGCATGCGCGAGGCGGACGGCCCGCCTCCCGTCTTCGAGGCCCGCGGCGAGGTGTACATGCCGCTGTCGGCCTTCCGGCGCCTGAACGAGCGCCTCACGGAGCAGGGAAAGAAGCTTGCGCCGAACCCGCGCAACGCCGCCGCCGGCTCGCTCCGCCAGCTCGACTCGAAGATCACTGCGGAGCGCGATCTCTCCATCTGGATGTACGGCGCGGGCCACTACGAGGGCGCCGAGTTCGAGTCCCACTCCGAGATCCTGGACTGGCTGCGCGAGCGCGGCTTCGCGACGAACCCGTTCGTCGAGCGGCACGAGTCGCTCGAGTCGGTGGAGCGGGTCTGCCGCGAGTGGGAGGCGCGCCGCGTCGAGCTCGACTACGAGATCGACGGGATCGTGATCAAGGTGGACTCGCTCGACCAGCAGCGGCGGCTGGGAGCGCTACACGGGCGCCCGCGCTGGGCGAGGGCTTTCAAGTGGGCGCCGATGACGGCCCAGACGAAGCTGCTCAAGATCGCCGTCCGTGTGGGACGCACCGGGGCGCTCAATCCGTGGGCCGTCCTGGAGCCGGTCGAGGTCGGGGGAGTGACCGTCTCGCGCGCCACGCTCCACAACGAGGAGGACATCAACCGCAAGGACATCCGCGAGGGCGACCTCGTGATCGTGCAGCGGGCGGGCGACGTCATTCCGCAGGTCGTGGGACCGGCCGGCAGGCACCGCCCCGGGACGAAGCCGTGGAGGATGCCCAAGCGCTGCCCGCTCTGCGACGCGGAGATCGTCAAGCCCGAAGGAGAGGCGATGCACCGCTGCCCGAACAGGGCCTGCCCCTCGCGCGGGCTCGAGACCCTCATCAACTGGGTGAGCGCCGCCATGGACATCGAGGGCGTCGGCGAGCAGTTCGTCCGCCGCCTGTGGGCGGAGGGAATGCTGCGCTCGATGCCGGATCTGTACCGGCTCACCCCCGAGCAGCTTCAGCAGCTCGACGGCTACGGCGAGATCTCGGCCCGCAACGCGGTCGATGCGATCGCCCGCTCCAAAGAGCAGCCGTTCCACCGCGTCCTCTTCGGGCTGAACATCCCGGACGTCGGGTGGGTCACGGCCCTCAACCTCAGCCGCCACTTCGGCTCGGCCGACGCCCTGGCGAAGGCGAGCCAGGAGGAGATCCAGGAGGTGGAGGGGATCGGCCCCGAGCGCGCCGAGGCGATCGCGACCTGGTTCTCCGACGAGCAGAACCGCGCCCTCGTCGCCGAGCTGGGGGAGCTCGGCCTGCGGATGGAGGCGGGCGAGGAGGTCAAGCCGCCCGAGGGGCCGCTCTCGGGACAGACCTACGTGGTCACCGGAACGCTCGAGGGGCTCAGTCGGGGCGAGGCCACACAGGCGCTCGAGGAGGCAGGGGCCAAAGTGGCCGGCTCCGTGTCGAAGAAGACGACCGGCGTCATCGCGGGGGAGAATCCGGGCTCCAAGCTCGCCAAAGCGCAGCAACTCGGCGTGCTGGTCCTCTCCGAAGAGGACCTCGTGAAGCTACTTCGCCCGAGCTAGAACCGTCACAAACCTGTCTTCGGCCTGCTTCGCGTACCAGGTGGCGAGCGGGTGGCCGTTGTGCAGGACCGAGAACGCGTACCGACCCTTGACATAGCCGGAGAGCGAGGAGGCCTCGTTCGTCGTTCCGGTCTTCGCGTGCACGTGGCCTCGTGCCGGGGGGCTCTGAAGCCGCTTCTTCATCGTCCCGTTCTTCCCCGACACCGCCAGGAGTGAAAAGAAGGGCTTGCGCAGCTTGGTGTCCTGCCAGGCGGTCTGGAGGATGGCGGCCAGGCTTCCGGCTGTGAGGCGGTCGAGGGTCGAGAGCCCGGAGGCGTCGACGATGCGGAGGCCCCTGCGCGGAATCCCCGCGTCTCCCAGCACGCGCCGCACGACCACGGCTCCCGAAGCCGATGTCCCGCGACCTCGCTGCATTCCGAGCTGCTTCAGCACGAGCTCGGCGGTGAAGTTGTCGCTCTGACGGTCCATGAAGCGAAGGATCGGGACGAGCCGCGCCGAGCGGATGACTCCGAGGGTGTCCGAGGGCTCCGTCGCACGCCCGGTTCGCGACCTTCGGGCGACCCTCACGCCGGCCGTCCGGAGCGCCTGCCGGAAGGCCGCGGCGGCGGCGAGCGCCGGATACTGCGACTGGTGCCCGCGGAAGACGCACCGGTCGACGGTGAGGGCCGAGAGTGGAGGAGACTCCGCGTAGTAGTAGTACGACTTCCACCCCTTGACGCCGCGCTTGGAGTCGAAGAACGACTCGTCGCCGATCACCCGCCCCGTGACTCGCCTGATGCCGGCGCGGCGCACCTGCCTGGCCAGGCTTCTCAGGCCGTGTGACGAGAGCGTGGGGTCTCCGTAGCCCTTGAGGACGACGTTCCCATGCCAGACCTTGCCCGTCTGCGCACCGTCGCCGAGCACCTCGGTCCTGAAGCGAAAGTTCGGTCCCAGCGTGACCAGGGCTGCATACGAGACGGTCAGCTTCTCGTTGGAGGCCGGCGCGAGTGAGAGGAACGGATGACGCTTGAACACGACCTGGCCGGTCTTCATGTCGAGCGCGATCGCGGCCGACTGCGCAGCGTTGAGGCCCGGTGCGCTGAGCGCCCGGGCGAGCTTGCGGCTGAGTGCGTTGCGGCCACCGTGGGCTCCCGCAATTCCCGCCAGCAACAGCGTTCCGGCGATCGCGGCGACCGCGATCCGGAACGGGCCGCGGAGAAATAGGCCGTTCGGCCTATAGGAAGTCGGAGTGTGATGCCCCATAATCGCTTCGAGGAGCCCAGAACTTTGCCACACGCGACGGCTGTATTGCTAGACCGCATCGACTCTCTTCTCAACGGGTCGAAGAAGCCCGCTCAGATCGAGCGGACGCTCACCGACGGCTACGCGCGGGCCTTGACGCTCGAAGCCGAGCGTCTTCGCATCGAGCGCCGCCTCGACAACCGCGACGATCCCGAGACCGAGGCGCACGAGCTTCTGGACGAGCGCCTGGTTGCGATCGACACGGAGCTCGTGAGCCTGCGCGACCGCCTGGCGATCCTCCGCGCCCGCGGTCTTGAGCTGCGCGCCGAACTAGGCTAGTGGTGACCGCAGCAGCCCCGCAAAGCCGCGCTGCTGCTCTTTCGAAGGGGAGACGCGGTTTCCCCTTCGAGCTCCCCCTTCCAAAGGATGTTGTGAGCTGAGAGGTGCCTAGGCCAGGCCGCTCTTCACTGCGTAAACCGCCGCCTGGATGCGGTTGTCGATCTGCAGCTTGAAGAGGATGTTCGAGATGTGGTTCTTCACCGTCTTCGAGCTGATGAAGAGCTCGCGCGCGATCTGCGTGTTGTCCTTGCCGGATGCGATGAGCTTCAGCACCTCGACCTCGCGTTTGGAGAGCTTGGCGGTGAGCGTCTCGGACGATCCGTTGGCGGTACTGGAGGCCCGCACCCGCTGCAGCACCTTTGCAGCGATCCCCGGAGAGATCAGGGACTCGCCGATTGCGGCGGCTCGGATGCCCCGGAGAAGATCCTCCACCGAGGAGTCTTTGAGGAGATAGCCGCACGCGCCGGCCACGATTGCGTCCATGACGTCGGCGTCGTCGTCGGAGATCGTGAGCACGACCACCCTTGTCATCGGGGCAACCGACGCGATCCGTCGCGTCGCGTCGACCCCGCCCATGCCCGGCATGTCGAGATCCATGAGGACGACGTCGGGGGCGAGCTCCTCGACGATCTCCAGCGCTTCCTCGCCGCGCGATGCCTCTCCGGCGACGTGCACGTGCTGCTCCTCCAGCAGCGTTCTCAGGCCGGTCCGGAAGAGATCGTGGTCGTCGACCAGGAGGACCCGGATCTCATCCACGGCTTCGCGCTTTCTCGTGTGAAGCGTTTCTCCCAACTGACCCCCGATCGGCGTCGTTTCGCCGTCGCGGAAGTGTACCCGGGTCTAGTGGAGCTGAATCGTCACGGTCCGGACACCCCACGCCTGGGCCTGGGCCTCGGTCGGGAGCCAGACGTCGATTCGCGCTCCCACGATGGCGGAGCCCGTGTCCGCGGCAATGCCTTCGCCGTATCCCGGGATCGTCATCCGCGTTCCCAGCGGGATCACGCTCGGATCAACCGCGACGACTCCCGGACCGACCGGGATTCCGGTCGCCGTCGTGCCAGACAGGGCGTAGGCGGTCGAGACGACGGTCATCATCTGCCCACCGGCGGCGTCGACCGCCGGCGAGGCCGGAGCTGCCGGCTGGGCCGGCGCGAGATCGGGAGCCGCCGCCTGCTGCGCCTCGACCTCCCGCGCCTGGGCTTGCGCCTCGGACGCCTGCTGCTCCAGGGACGAGATGCGCGACTCGTTCATCCTTCTCTGCGAAGCGAGCTGCGAGATGTACGCGAGCCGCTCCTGCCGCGCCGATTCGAGCGCCGCCGCCGCGGATTCGGCGTCCGACTCGAGCTGCTGTAGGCGAGCCGCCCGCGCGTCGAGAGACCGGTTCTGCGCGCGAAGCGCTGTCCGGGCCTGCTTGGACTGACGGACGATGCTCGTGTCCTGCTGGACAAACCGGCTGAAGTGATCCATGCCCGCCATCGCGTCGTCGAGCGAGGCGGCCCCCAGGAAGACGGAGAGGCTGCTGGGCTCCTCCTGCTCGTAGATCGCCACCAGCCGCTCTCTCAGGCGCTCCTGCGAGATCGCCAGCACCCGGCGCGTCACCGCCAGCTGGTGTCTCGCCGACGCCTGCTTGCGGTGGACGTCCGCGACCCGCGCTTGAAGCGAAGCGAGCCGCGCCCTGGTCGCGCTCAGGCGACTGTCCAGGGCGTAGAGCTCGAGCGTAGCCGAATGGGAGTTCGCGGACAGCGAGGAGTTCTCGCTTCGGAGCTCACCTGCGCGCTGCCGAAGCTGCGTCGAGGTGTCCGCCGCGCCGGAAACCGGAAGCATCAGACCGAGCGTCACCGCGGCAGCGAGAAGAAGCGCCCTCAGTGCAGGAGGTCGGCGCACGGGCGCGAACCGTAGCAATCTGTAGGAACTTTGTGCAGGAAGAAGCTCCTACAGCTTTTGTTCGCTTTTTGGCCTGAATATGCGGTTTGCGCTCATCCGACCGACTTCCGACCGACTTGCTAAGGTGCCGTGCTTGTGACGAAGCGAGCCCTCTTCGCGCACCCGCGGGTGCGGGTGAACGGAGGTCGTCAGTGGTCGAAGGGGAGACGGGTAGTAGCCGTTCTCGCCGTTTCGGCGGCGGCCCTCGCCGGTGCCTCCTCGGCCTTGGGCGAGCCTTCCGCAATTGCCGCGAAACGTGCGGAAGTTCAGAGCGTCCTCGGTGAGATTCAGCAACTGGACGGAAGTCTCGAGCGCGCGATCGAGGCCTACAACCTCGCCACCGACAAGCTGCATCGCATCCAAGCCGATCTTCGTGTCAACCTGCACGAGCTCAACGTGGCGCGGGGCAACCTCCGTCGGTCGCAGCACGTCCTGGCAGCGAGGTTGGTCGCGCTGTACACGTCCAACGGCGACACCTCCACCCTCGGGATCCTGCTCGGCGCGGGGAATCTGGCCGACCTCCTCGGGCAGGTCGACACCGCCAACCGCGTCTCGAACCAGGACGTCCAGATCCACGGCCAGATCATCACCTTCAAGGGTCAGATCAAGCGCCAGCGGGCCAAGCTGAAGAACGCGCGCGCAGAGCAAGAGGTGGTCGTGCAGGAGCGCGCCGACGCCAAGGCCTCGATCGAGAGCCAGCTCGCCGAGCGGCGGCAGCTCGTCTCCTCCATCCGGCAGGAGATCGAGCGCATGAAGGCCGAGGAAGCGCGACGGCAGGCGGAGCTCGCCCGGCAGGCGCGTGAGCGGGCAGCGGCGCAGGCTGCCGCGCCCGAGATCGTGTCCACGCCGGACACCTCGAGCTCGTCGTCGGACGGGTCGTCCTCCGCCGTCGTGGCGTCGCCGCCGCCCGGGCAGTACGGAGGTGTCGTGGGAATCGCAATGCAGTATCTCGGCACTCCGTACGTTTGGGGCGGAGCGAGCCCCTCGGGGTTCGACTGCTCGGGCTTCGTGATGTACGTGTACGCGCAGGTCGGAGTCTCGCTGCCACACAATGCTGCCGCCCAGTACAGCTACGGCTCGCCGGTCTCGATGAGCCAGCTCGAGCCCGGCGACCTGGTCTTCTTCTACGGGCTCGGGCACGTCGGCATCTACATCGGCGGCGGACAGTTCATCCACTCTCCGCACACCGGCGACGTGGTCAAGATCTCCAGCCTCTCCGGCTGGTACGCGTCCAACTTCGTAGGAGCGAGAAGGCTCTAGCTAGCGGTAGAGCGCGTCGATCTCTGCCGCGAAGTGCTCCTCGCACACGCGGCGACGGAGCTTCAGCGTCGGCGTGACCTCGTTCCGCTCCGCCGAGAAATCCCTCGGTAGGACGGCGAACTTCTTGATCTGCTCGAAGCGCGATCGCCCCTGGTTGACCCCGTCGACGATCTCCTGCACCTTCGCCCGGGCCTCCGCCTCGGACAGCCCGTCGGCCTGCTCCGCGTCGAGGGTGATCAGCGCCGTGACGTACGGCCTTCGGTCTCCGATCACGAGCGCCTGCGAGATCAGCTCCCCGGACTTGAGGGCATTCTCGAGGTTCTGGGGCGCGACGTTCTTGCCGCTCGCAGTGACGATGATGTCCTTCTTGCGGTCGGTGATGCGCAGGAATCCCTCCTCGTCGAGCTCGCCGATGTCGCCGGAACGGAGCCAGCCGTCCGCGTCGAGCACTCTTCGAGTCGCCTCCTCGTCGCCCTTGTAGCCGGCGAAGATCGTCTGGCTGCGGATGAGGACCTCGCCGTCCTCCGCGGTCTTGAGCTCGAAGCCGGGGAGCGCCGGGCCGACGGTGCCGAACTTCACGCGTCCGATCCGGTTGACCGAGGAGGCAGTCGTGCACTCCGACAGCCCGTATCCCTCCAGGATCAGGATGTCGAGGGCGTGGAAGAACTCGGCGATCTCCGTGGCGAGCGGAGCGCCGCCGGAGACTGCGATTCGGAGCCGCCCGCCGAGCCGCTCCTTCACTTTCGAGTACACGAGCCGGTCGGCAACCCGATGCTGCAGCGCCAGTCCGCGGGGGAGCGGCTGCCCGCGCTGCTTGTACGGGCTCGCCTCGTAACCGACCCGAAGAGCCCAGTCGATGAGCCGCCGGCGCAGCCCTCGCGCTTCGTCGAACTGTCCCTGGATCCTCGCGTGCACTTTCTCGTACAGGCGCGGGACGCTCGGGAGCACGGTCGGCTTCACGTCAGGCAGGACCTCGGCCGTCCGGAGCGGGTCGGTGAGCAAGGCGAGCGTGTAGCCCTCGTAGGCGCCGAGGAGATGGAGCAGGCGCCCGAAGTTGTGCGCCAGCGGAAGATAGAGGAGCATCACGTCCTCCGCGATCGTGAACTCGTCGATCCGGTGGACGCTGTCCGCCATTGCGAAGTAGTTGCGGTGGAGGATCATGCAGGCCTTCGGCGGCCCCGTCGTTCCCGAGGTGTAGATGTAGGTGAAGAGGTCGTCCTCGGAAACGGCTGATTCAGCCTCTCGGAGGGCTTCGGGATGCTCGCGTCCGTGCTCGCGCCCCCGTGCTGCGAGGTCGTCGAGCTCGTCGAATCCGATGACGTGCCGGACTCGAGAGTTGCCGCGTATGGCGGTCTCGAGAGTCTCACGTTGGCTCTCGTCGACGAACACAGCCACCGCCTCGACGAGCTCGATCGCGTACGCGCAATCGTCGGCGGTCGTGTCGGCGTAGACCGGCGCGCCCACGGCTCCGACGAGCGCGAGGGCGAAGTCGAGCAGCGCCCACTCGATCCTCGTCGGCCCGATGATCGCAACCGAGTCTCCCTTCCCGATGCCGAGTGCGAGCAGGCCGTTCGCGAGCTCGTCGACGCGTCGTCCGGCCTCTTCCCACGACACCTCCTTCCAGCCCGCGTCCGTTTCGACGAGGTACGCGGGAAACGGCCTCTCGTCGGCGACGGCGCGCCGCCAGAGGGCCCCGATCGTCCGCTTCCGCTGCACCTGCGAGGCCATGGAGCAAGCTTAGAAGGGAAGCGTCGCCGGAGGAAGAAAGACCTCTTCCCACTAGAATCGGAGCCACATGCGAACCATCTGGAACGGATCGATCAGCTTCGGGCTCGTCAACATCCCGATCGGGCTCGCCGTCGCAACCCAGCGATCGGACATCGCCTTCCGGACGCTGCACCGGGAGTGCGGAACGCCGATCAAGCAGAAGCGCTACTGCCCGTTCCACGAGCGCGACGTCGAAGCCGACGAGCTCGTGAAGGGGTGGGAGGTCACGAAGGGCGAGTTCGTGATGGTGGAGGAAGAGGATCTGGAAGCGGTCGCGCTCCAGCGCTCGTCCTCGATCGAGATCCTTCGCTTCGTCAAGCTCGACGAGGTCGATCCGGTCTACTTCGACCGCACGTACTATCTCGCGCCCGCGAGCACCGAGCCCCAGCGGCGGCCGTACGTGCTCCTGCTCGAGGCGATGAAGCAGACGGGCATGGCCGCGATCGGAAAGTTCGTGCTCTGGGGCAAGGAGAACCTCTGCCTCATCCGTCCGCACGGCGACTCTCTCGCCCTCGAGACGCTCTTCTTCGCCGAGGACGTCCGTTCCCGGACCGAGATCGAGGAGGCCGTGCAGGAGACCGAGGTCAAGGACGCCGAGCTGACGCTCGCCGAGCAGGTCATCGAGAGCATCTCCGGCGAGTTCGACCCGGAGGAGTTCGTCAACGAGTACCGCGGAGACCTGCGCAAGATGCTCGAGGCCAAGCTCGCCGGCCAGGAGATCAAGCGCCCCGAGCCGGTGCCCGAGACTCCGGTCGTCGATCTGATGGATGCGCTCAAGCGGAGCGTCAAGGAGACGAAAGAGAGTCGCGCGGCCGCTCCGCGCAAGCGGGCGGCGTCGTCAGGCGGCAAGCGCCGCCGCGCTCCGGCCCGCAAGTCCGCCTAGAAGCTCTTAGCTCTTCGCGGGAGCAGTCCGCAACGCCTGGAGCTGTGCCTGGAACAGCGTCTTGTCGATCTTGCCGTGGTAGATCGGGACGCCCTCCTGGACGCACACGCGAATCACTTCCTGCCGCTTGATCCCGAGCTCCTTCGACAGCTCCTCAGGCGTCAGGTGGTTTGGCATCTCTGCTCCCTTCGTTTTCGTCTCCCGGGCATGAAAAAGCCCGCCTGCGCCTCGCGCGGACGGGCATACAGTCCTTCATGGGTCTGGGCGGAAATCAATGCGTCCGCTGACCTCCCTCAAGCATGTGGCCGAAGGATACTCGCGCTGGCGGGTGTCATGCAACGAGGAACTCGCGCCGGCCCGGCGAGGACGGGTTGGCGAGCTATGCGGTGGCGGCCTCGAAGGGGACGTCGGCGGCTTGAGGCTGGTCGGCGCCGTCGGGCGGCGAGAGGAACTGAACCGAGTTGGCGACGACCTCGATTGCGCTCCGCCGCTTCCCGTCCGCGTCCTCCCACGAGCGGCTCCGGATGCGGCCGTCGACGCCGACGCGCTTTCCCTTCCTCAGGAAGCGTCCACAGACCTCCGCCTGCCTGTTCCAGGCCGCGATCCTGACGAAGTCGGCCTTGTCTTCCGCGCCGGGGCGGTCGACCGCGAGCAGGAAGCTCGCCACGCGTTTATCGTCTCCCACCTCCCGCACTTCGACGTCCGTTGCCAGGTTTCCGATCAGGCTCACGACGTTCACCGGTTCCTCCTTGAGCGTTGTCTGTGGGGTCAACGTAGCAGTGAATTTTTCACGAGTTCGTGCCGAGATTGCGTACAGGGCAAACAGGCGTGCGGAGGGCAACGCCTCCTCCGCCTGTTTCTCAAGGCTCGAATGACGCGGAGTGCAGCGGCTTCCGAAAAGGCGGCGTGCTCCGCGCTCGTTGCGCTTGGTCGCGCCCTGCGATGACGTCGCGGCTGAGCCGCTAACCTAATGCGGCCGGGGTGTGGCGCAGCCTGGTAGCGCGCTCCGTTCGGGTCGGAGAGGTCCCCAGTTCAAATCTGGGCACCCCGATTTCACACGGCGTACGATCTCGAGGTCATGCCCGACGTCATCCGTGTCGCCTGCGTCCAGCTCACGAGCAGGGACGACAAGGCCGCCAACCTCGAAAAGGTCGACCATTTGATCGCACGCGCGGGGGCGGGCGGCGCCGATGTCGTCGTGCTGCCGGAGAAGTGGAATGCGATCGGCGAGGTCGAGACGATGCGCGCCGCCGCGGAGCCGATCGAGGGAGGCGAGTCGGTGCAGGCGATGTCCGCGTGGGCCCGGCACCACGGGATCGTGCTCGTGGGCGGATCCATCACCGAGCGCCGCGAGGGGCGCGAGAAGCTCTCGAACACGTGCCTCGTCTTCGACCCGGACGGGGCGCTTGCCGCCGTCTACCGCAAGATCCACCTCTTCGACGTGGAGGTGGGCGGCCACGTGTACCGCGAGTCGGAGGCCGAGGAGCCCGGAGACGAGGCCGTCGTCGTCGCGGCGGGCGACTGGACGATCGGTCTTTCCATCTGCTACGACGTCCGCTTCCCGGAGCTGTACCGCGTCCTCGCCCTCGAGGGCGCCGACCTGCTGACCGTGCCCTCGCACTTCACGCTCCACACCGGGCGAGACCACTGGGAGGTGCTGCTGCGCGGCCGGGCGATCGAGAACCACTGCTACGTGGCGGCGGCGGCACAGATCGGCGAGGCGAGGCCCGGCAAACCGAGCTACGGCCGCTCGCTGATCGCGGACCCATGGGGGATCGTGCTCGCGCAGGCGCCCGACGAGGAATGCGTCATCTCGGCAGAGCTCGAGAAGACCCGGCTCGAGGAGGTGCGGCGCAGCCTGCCCTCGCTCGCGAGCCGCCGTCCCGAGGCGTACAGGCCGACCGCGAGGGCGTGAGTTATGGAGGCGGGCCGTTAGCCCGCCTCCACGCGCTCCTAGATCACTTGCAGCCGGGGAACTTGAACGCGCCGATGCGCGTGTGCCACGGCCTGCCGTCGGCCGGCGTCCCTGACACGGGGTAGTACTCGTTCATGTAGTAGAAGGTGCAGTCGTCCTTCGGGTCGACGTTCATCGACGTGTAGTCCCCCCAGCGGGAGTTCGACGTCGTCTGGATCCCGTTGCCCGCCTGCATGGTCTGCTCGCCCTGGGTGATGTCACCGAGCGGATCGCCTGCGAGGCGACCGGCGTAGCGGATGCCGGGGTAGACATCGGTTCCGTTGACGACGCTGTAGCCGAGGGCCATGTTGCCCTGCTTGTCGAGCCCGACGCTCCCCATCCAGCGGTGAATACCGTCGTCCGGCGCGTACGTGCCCTGCTGGTGGATAACCGGGTCGGTCGGGTTCCGTAGCTCGTACCAGCGCATTCCGGCCTGGTGGTCTCTCGCCTCCACGGACTGGCTGGTGACCAGCGATTCGTGATCTCCGAAGTTCCTGTACTGGAGCCGGAATGTCGGCCGCTGGCGATACGAGAGGATGTCGAGCAGGTTGTTCGCGGTGAGCGGAACGCCCGGCTGCTCGAGGCAGTCGCGGCTGGTCTGACCTGGATTGCCGCCGCATGGATAGATCGAGTCGAAGGCGTCCGTATGCAACTGCTTCGTCAAGGCGAAAGTCGAGCCGGCCGGTGAGCTCCAGTTGATGTTCGCCGTGAAGAAGTTGATGGCGTCGAACGGCGCGCCGTAGGGTGCATCGTCGTCCATCGTCCCGGTGAAGTACTCCCGGTTGTTCGACGGGGGGTTTCGCCTTCCGTCCCGGTCGGCCGGCAGGATGCCGTCGCCCAGGAGATAGAGGGGATCGATACCGTCGACGAGGTAGAAGCTCACCACGGTCGGGCTCGGATCGCCCGCCTCGATCTGAAGGCGGTTGATCGCGTAGACGCCTATCTGGTACTCGGTCGTCGGGCCGAACTCACGCGTGGTGATGTACAGACCCTTCCCCATGATCCCGTACTTGGGGTAGTCGGGGAAGAAGAAGCCGGTGGTGAACGCGTACCGGTAGTACGAGCCGAGCGGATCCGACGTCGTCGACACGGCGACGCAGTTGTAGAACGGGAGGGTTGGATCAGCCATCCCCCGAGTTGTGAACTGCGTCAGGATCCAGCGGTTCGCGACGTCGTCGTAGACCACGATCGGGTCGCCGCTCGGGTCGGTGCAGTCCTCGATCGGAAAGTCCTGCCAGAGCGTTCCGGTGTCCATCGGGCCGTAGAGGAGCGAGCCCGTCTTGTTGTAGACCGCGTACGTGAGGTTCGTCATGGCGACGTAGTGCTGCTGCCCGACGTCGCCGTTCGGATCGGGTGGATTGACCCTGAACCCGAAGATGTCGAAGTTGGCCTGGTTGCTCGGCCCCTCGAAGGTGAACAGCGGAGCGGGCATCGTGCTCGCCGCCGCCTGGGTCTGCAGCGCGGTGTCGCGGGCGTGACGCGTGTTGCCTCCCGCGACCAACCCGCGCTCGGGGGCGACTGTCCTTTGGGTGGTCCCGGGCGCGACGGGCTGCATGTCTCGCAGCGGTTTGGAAACGTCGAACGCGACCGCCGAGCTCACCTTGGGCTTGAGCGGGGCGCCGGCACTGCCGGTGCTCGGGGCGATGCCGAATGCGACGCAAGCGACCGCGCTCGCGGCCGCGAACCTGATTGTTCTCATCTCTCCCCCTTCGTGTGTCTACGGCTTGCGGCCGGAATGCTTACAAACCGTGACACTTCGTGGGTCAGCTCCAAAGGCGTCCCGTGCGAGCCCTAGAGACCCAGCTCGGAGCGCCAGGCATCCGTGTGCTCGCCGAGCTTCGGTGCATTGGCAACGGGCGGCGGAGCTCCGAAGTCGGCAGCAGCCTCCTCGAGGGTTGAGACCGGGCCGACGGCGACGTCCTCGCCCTCGAAGACCTGGAGCCACTCGGCCAGGGGCTTGCGCGCAATTACCTCGGCCAAGCGCTGCGCAATCTCCTCCTGCGCCGCCGGATCATTCTGGCGCTCGGCCAGCCCAGGCAGTTCGAGGAGCTCGCACAGGCCCCGGAAGTAGCGCGGCTCCAGAGCGGCGACCGTCAAGTGGCGGCCGTCCGCGGTCTCGTAGATCCGGTAGCAGGCGAGCCCGCCCGTGAGAAGGCGTGGGAGTGGTTCGCCGTCAAGCCGGTGCGCGCCGAACCGGTGAGCACCGTGCGTCATCGAGATCTCGAGCCGGGCGCCGCGGCCGGTCCGCTCGCGCTCGAGCAGGGCGGCCAGGATCTCGGCCACCGCCGCCAATGCGCCCGCCCCCAGATCGGCGATCTGGACCGGGGGGAGCGCGGGCGCGGTGTCGGCGAGCACGCCCGCATAACCCATGTAGTTGAGGTCGTGCCCGGCTCGGGCCACGTGAACGCCGGAGCCGAAGCCGGTCAGAGAGCAATAGACGACCGTTTCGGGCAGATCTCCCGCACCGATGCCGAGCCGCTCCGCGACGCCCGGGCGGAACCCTTCCAGCACCACGTCCGCGCGGGCGCAGAGGCGTCTGCCGAGCTCGGGCTCGGCCTTGAGGTCGCAGACGGCCGATTCCTTCCCGGCGTTCAGCGCGGCGTCCCACGAAGGCGCGATCGCGCGCAGCGGGTCGCCGTCCGGGCTCTCGAGGCGGACGACGCGGGCGCCGTACCGAAGCAGCTCCCTGCTTGCGAACGGGCCCGGCAGATATCGCGTCAAATCGACGACGAGAGTCCCGGAAAGCGGCGTCACCCGGTCAATGATCTAGAGTGACCCGGCTTTGACGCAAGGGCGACTAGCCGCCGTCGAAGAGATCGTCCACCTCCCAACGGCCCGGAGGGGACTCGTGTGGTCGCTTGGTCTCGGCGCCTTCGGGCTCGCCTTCTCGATCACGATCACGGCGGCCTACCTGCCCCCGCTGCTGGGCCGGTTCACCGGGTCGACCGTGCTCATCGCGGCGGTGATCGCCGCGGAGGGCCTGTTCGCGATCGCACTCCCGCTCGTGATCGGGCCGTGGAGCGACACGTTCCACACGCCGCTCGGGCGCCGTCGCCCGTTCATGCTCGTTGCGCTGGGGCCGATGGCGTTTTGCCTCGCCCTGATGGCGTTCATGCCGAACTTCTGGACGACGGCGATGCTCGTCTTCGCCTTCTTCTTCGCCTACTACGTGTACGAGCCGCCGTACCGCGGTCTCTACCCCGACCTGCTTCCGCGCGGGATCTACGGGAGGGCGCAGAGCGTGCAGCACCTCCTGCGAGGGCTCGCGCTCGGGACGGCGCTCGTCGGCGGGGGATTCCTCTTTCATGTCTGGAAACCGTCACCGTTCCTGCTCGCGGCGGCGGTATCGGTCGTCGCGTGCGGCGCGGCGATCGTCTTCGTCACCGAGAAGGGAGGCCACGAACGGGTCTTCCGCGGCGTCCGGGCGTATCTTCGGACGAACTGGGCGATCATCCTCGAGCGGCCCCACGTGCGGCGCTTCCTGCTCGCCAACACGGCCTGGGAAGGGTCCTTCGCGGCCGCGCGGACGTTCGTCGTCCTCTACATCGTCAAGGGACTGCACCAGCCGCTCACGACGTCATCGGTCGTACTCGCGACCATCAGCCTCGGCTACGTGGTCGCCGCAGCCGTCTCGGGGCCGATCGGAGACCGGGTCGGACTTTCCCGGGTGATCGCGGTCGCATCGGTCCTCTACGGCGGCGGCTACGTCGCGGCAGGCCTGGCGCAGACCTGGCACGACTGGTACTACGCAGCGATCTTTCCGGTCGCGGTGGCGGGCGGAACGGTGATGACACTGGCATGGGGGCTCCTGTTCAAGCTGATGCCCCCCGAGCATCGCGGCGCCGTCTCGGGGATCGCGACGACCACGAAAGGGATCGGGCTCCTCCTCGGGCCGCTCATCGCCGGAGGCGCGATCCAGCTGCTCTCGCCCTATCTCACGGCGACGGGCGGCTATCAGGTGCTCTGGCCTCTGTGCGGGCTACCGATCCTCGCCGCGATTCCGCTCGTGGTCTCGCTCATCCACGTCGAGCCTGTCGGCCCCGCCGAGCCGCAACTGGGCTGACGCCCCTGGACAAGCGACTCCTCCCAGCCGGCAAAGCCGGCTTCCGGAGCCCCCTGACGGCGCTCGCTGCAATTCCCGCGGCGAGGCGTCATCTCCGGTGGACAGGAAGGCATCGTCACGCACTCGGTCATGGCCCACGTGCGAGACAACGACGTCAGCGAGACGTCTCTGCGGGCGATCTCGATGACCGAGATGTCGATGGGGACGGTGGAGGACAACAGCGTCGACGACGCGATCGGGGTCGGCATCTTCTGTGGTGACCACTCGGAGTGCGAGATCTCGGACAACCGCGTCGCCGGCACGCGCCCGGACAAGGCATCCGGCGACCTGATGCGCATGGGTTACGGGATCGTCGCCCACTACGGAGCGAGGGCTGTCGTCAAGGGAAACGAAATCGAGCCTGTACAGCGAGGGCTCGCCGCCTTCTTCGATTCCACCATCAGCCACCGCTAGCGATCTAGGCTCCCGGCGTCGTGGTCGCGATTGTGAATCTGTACGGGGACGAATGGGACGACGAGCGAGAGCGCCCCGGCTGGCGATGGAAGAGGGCGGCGGTTGGCAAGCGCATCGGCGCCACGAAGATGGGCGCAAGCCTGTATGAGCTCGAGCCGGGCCAGAAGACCTTCCCCTACCACTACGAGTACGGCAGCGAGGAGTGGCTGATCTGCGTCGGCGGCGCTCCCACCCTCCGCACGCCCGACGGAGAGCGCAGGCTCGAGCCGGGCGACGTCGTCAGCTTTCCCGAGGGTCCGGAGGGAGCGCATCAGGTGATCAACGCAACGGACGAGCCGGCGCGCGTGCTCATTCTGTCCACGGGTGGTGACCCCGGCGTTGCGGTCTACCCCGACAGCGACAAGATCGGCGTCTTCCCCGGAACCCGCGAGGACAGCTTGCTCGTGTTACGCAGCTCTGAGGTCGACTATTTCGAAGGCGAGGACTAGCCGCCGACGATCCGGTCTGTGCCGGGGGCGGGGCGCTCGCACATCAGCGTCGTCATCGTCGAGTCCTCGGTCCAGAGGTCGTGCTCGACGCCGGCGGGCCAGAAGACGATCTGCCCTGCCTCGAACGGCGCCTTCACGCCGTCGACGCTGGTAAAGCCGCTGCCCTCGAGGCAGGAGATGATGGAGTCGTTCGGGCCGGCGTGCTCGTGGATCTTCCCGTGCTCGCCGAAGCGGAGGATCGCGAGCCCGAGCGAGTCGTCGAAGACGCCGAGCACCCTGCCCTCGACGTTGACGCAGCCCTCGTAGGGGACCGGCTCCCAGTTCGGGCGCTTGAACGGCTGGATGCGTGGGCCTTGGCCGATGCGGCCAGTCTAGGGCACCGTGTTATAGGGTCCGCCTTCGCGTACTTCCTGACGTGCAAGCAGGGAGGGATGACTATGGCTTGCAAGTTGAAGTACCTCGCTCTCGTGGCCGGACTGCTCGTCTTCGGTCTGGCCGTGCCGTCCGCGATCGGCGCTCACGCGGTCGCGGGGGTCGACGTGAAGGTGATCAACGACAGCAACAACGTCGACGGCGGCACCCCCAATCCGGGCTTCGACGCGAAGAACCGGCAACAGAACGAGACGTCGGTCGCGATCAGCCCGGCCGACAGCGACATCCTCGCGACCGCCGCGAACGACTACCGCATGGTGCCGGTCACGGGCGATGTCTGGTACGGCCTGTACGTCTCGGACGACGGGGGCTCGTCGTGGTTCAACACGATGGTGCCGGGCTTCCCTTCGGACACGTCTCCTGCCGGGGCGGCGTCGCCGGTCTCCGGGCTCGGCGCCTCCGGCGATCCGGTCGTCCGCTTCGACTCGGCCGGGAACATGTTCGCGGCCGGCATCGCCTTCAACCGGTCCTTCGTTGCGTCGGATCGGCCGCTCGACACGGCCGTGTACGTCGCTAGATACAACTACACGCCGGGTACGGCTGGCGGAACGAGCACGCCGAGCAGCGCTGGAAATCCGCCCAACTTCACCTACGCTGGCACGGCGATCGTCGATCGCGGCGCGGTTGGCTTCGCGGTTCCCGGGGTGATCGGCTTCGCCGGTCTTTTCACGGACAAGGAATGGATGGAGATCGACCTCAACTCGCCGTCGGCGAGTCCCTGCGCCGGCAGCATCTACGTCGCGCACACGAACTATCACGGGGCGCTCGGGAACTCGCCGATCGTATTCAGCAGGTCGACCAACGGCGGGGCCACGTTCTCAAGCCCCCGAGCGATCTCGACCGGGGGGCCCGACACCACGCCCTTTAATCAGGGGGCGGACATCGCGGTCGCCCCGAATGGGACGATCTACATCGCCTACCAGGCCTTCGCGCGCAGCACGGGCGCGAACTCGATCAACGTGGTCAAGTCAACCGATTGCGGTAGGCACTGGAGCCAGCCGGTCAACCTCGCGACGATCACGACCGGACAGGCTCCCGGCGTTGCCTTTCGCACGCCCACGTTCGCCTTCATCGCCGTCGACAACACGAACCCGAACGTCCTCTACGTCGCCTACCAACATCTGTCGGGCGACTACGACGTCTACGTGCAACGGTCGACCAACGGCGGGCAGGGCTGGGGCGCACCCGTCCAGGTCAACACCGACCCCGGGGCGCACCAGCAGCTCTTCCCGACGATCGAGGTGTCGAACCACGCCCTGCACGTCGCGTGGTACGACACCCGGGACAGCGCCGGAACGGCGAACGATCTCCTCGACGTCTACTACGCGTGTTCGAACTGTGACGGAAACGCGTATCCGGCCTTCAGCCACGAGACACGGGTGACCGACGTCTCCCACAACGGCAACTGCCTGCTGTTCGGCGGAGGGACGGCCGGGTTCCACGGTGACTACATCGAGCTCGATGCCGCGTGGACGGGTGCGACTCACCAGGTCAACGTCGCGTGGGCCGACCACCGCGACGTGTCGCCCTGCGACCTCGACCCCGCTCCCGGCCCGGCGTCGAACAACACCGGCAACAGGAACGAGAACATCTACGCCGACCGGCTGACGGTCTCGCCCTAGAGCTCTGGAGCCGTGGGGAGCCCGAGCGGCTCCCCACGGCGCTCCTTCACGCTCCGGTCGCCACCGGCCCGGCGCCGTGGATGGGCGCGAGCGCGGGCGCCCACGAACAAAGCGGCGACACGTCTCCGTCCCGCCCGTTGAGGTGGCGGTAGCCGAGGGCGTGCTCGGCCTGCATCAGCTTGTGGATCTGGGTCGTTCCCTCGTAGATGATCGGCGCGCGCGCGTTGCGGAAGTAGCGCTCGATCCCGTACTCGGCCGAGTAGCCGTACGCGCCGTGCACCTGCACGGCGAGGTGGGCGGCCCGGAAGGCCGACTCGGTCGCGTGCCACTTCGCCAGCGAGGTCTCGCGCGTGTTCCGCCGGCCCTCGTTCTTCATCCACGCGGCCTGCATGACCAGCAGCTTGGAGGTCTCGTACCCGAGCACCATCTCCGCGAGCATGTCCTGGACGAACTGGTAGCGGCCGATCGGCTGCCCGAAGGTCTCGCGCTCGCGCGCGTACTCGACCGAGCGCTCGAGACAGGCGCGGACGACTCCACAGGCGCCGGCCGCGACCGTGAAGCGTCCCTGGTCGAGCCCGTACATGGCGATCTCGAAGCCCTGTCCCTCCTCCCCCACGAGGTTCTCGGCGGGCACCGCGACGTTCTCGAAGAAGAGCTCGCCCGTCGAGCCGGCCCAGATACCGAGCTTGTTCTCCATCTCCGCGGTCGACACCCCGGGCCACTCCCGCTCGACGATGAAGGCCGAGATGCCCTTGTGCTTCGCCTCCGGGTCGGTCTTGGCGAACACGAGCTGGTGGTCGGCGACGCGCGCGTACGAGATCCAGTTCTTCTGCCCGTTGAGGACATACGTGTCGCCCTCGCGCCGCGCAGTCGTCCGCATCGAGGCGACGTCCGAGCCGGCGCCGGGCTCGGTCAGGCCGAAGCACGCAATCTTCTCGGCCTTCGCCTGCGGAGTGAGATAGCGCTGCTTCTGCTCCTCGGATGCGTACCGCAGGAGCGCCAGGGAGTTCAGCCCGACGTGGACGGAGATCAGCGTCCGGAAGGCGGCCTCACCGCGCTCGATCTCCTCGCAGGCGAGCGCCTCGGCGACGAAGTCGAGCCCCGCGCCGCCGTACTCCTCCGGGATGACGATGCCGAGCAGGCCGAGCTCCGCCATCCCCTCGATCACGGACATGTCGAGGTGGTGGTTGATGTCGTTCTCGATGGCGTTCGGGAGGACGCGCTCGTCCACGAACTCCCGGACGGTGTCCTGGATCAGCCGCTGCTCGTCGGTGAGTGTGAAGTCCATCCGGAGGAGTGTATGGAAGTGTCTGGGGCGATCGGGTACCCTTGACTGACTGGTCAGTCAAACCTGTGGCGAGGATGCGATGGCGATAATCGAGCAGACGGTGGCGGGCGGGGTCTCGTTCGCGCTGACGGACGAGCAGCAATCTCTGCGTGAGCTCGTACACGAGTTCGCTGAGAAGGAGATCCGGCCGAAGGCGGCCGAGTACGACGCGAACTCCACGCATCCCGCCGACCTGATCGAGAAGGCGCACGAGCTCGGGCTCATGAACCCGCACGTGCCGACGGAGTACGGGGGTCTCGGGCTGGGTGCGCTCGAGGGCTCCCTGATCGGAGAGGAGCTCTCGTGGGGCTGCTCCGGAATCACGGTGTCGATCGTCGCCAACACGCTCGGCTCGGCGCCGGTCATGCTCGCCGGGAGCGAGGAGCAGAAGCGCACGTGGCTGCCGCCGCTCATCGAGACGCCGATCCTCTGCTCCTTCGCGCTGACCGAGCCCAATGCGGGCTCCGACGTCTCCGGGATCCAGACCACCGCCGTCCGCCACGGCGACGAGTACGTCATCAACGGCTCGAAGATGTTCATCACCAACGCCGGCCACGCGTCGTGGCTCGTCGTCTTCGCGTCGACGGACAAGAGCAAGGGGCGCCGCGGGCTCAGCGCCTTCATCGTCCCCGCCGACGCCGACGGCGTGACGATCGAGAAGCACCTGGACAAGATGGGCCAGCGGGCGACGGATACCTCCGCGGTCGCGTTCCAAGACGTCAAGGTGCCGGCCGCGAACCGCCTTGGCGAGGAAGGCGACGGCTTCAAGATCGCGATGAGGACGCTCGACCACACTCGGCCGGGGACAGCGTCGGGCGCCGTGGGCGTGGCGCAGGCCGCGTACGACTACGCGGTCCAGTACGCGAAGGAGCGCGTCCAGTTCGGCCAGCCGATCGCGATCAACCAGGGCGTCAACTTCCTGATCGCCGACATGGCGACGGAGATCGAGGCCGCGCGCCTGCTCGCCTGGCAGGCGGCCTGGCTGCTCGACAACGGCGAGCGCGCAACGCTCAAGTCCTCGTTCGCCAAGCGCTTCGCCGCCGACACGGCGATGAAGGTCACGACGGACGCAGTGCAGATCTTCGGCGGGTACGGCTACATCAAGGAGTACCCGGTCGAGAAGCTGATGCGCGACGCGAAGCTGTTCCAGATCTATGAGGGAACTTCGCAGATACAACGCCTCGTCATCGCGCGCGAGATCTTCCTCCCCCGAGAGTGACCGCAGCGGCCGGCCGAGCCGGCCCGCTGCTTCATCGAAGGGAGGGCAGACCATGAACGCGGCGCACTCAGGCATTCCAAGCGGCTGCGCTCTCCGTGTCATTCGAGCTTTGAGAAACAGGCGGAGGAGGGCTCGGCCCTGCGCACGCCTGTTTGTGGTTTCCCCTTCGGGGCTCCCCCTTCCTATGCTTGATGGAGAGCATGTGACTGCCACGAGATCAGGCCGTCACTTGGCTCGTGATTGCCCGCGAGATCTTCCTGCCGCGCGACTGAGTCAGAAGCCGGGCGGAAGGCCCGCGTCGAGCCCGGACAGGTCGCCGCGCTCGAGCATCGCCCGCGCCGAGCTCACCATCGCGTTCGCCCCGACCCATGTGAGGCGGCCGCCGACGCTGATCCGCTGGGCGCCAGCCTCGAAGATCTCCGCAGCAGAGAGGTCCGCCCGCGCGAGCACGTTGACCGGCTTCGAGACCGCCGAGCAGACTGTCCGGACCTCGTCCACGGTGCGCAGGCCGGGCGCGTACAGGACGTCGGCTCCCGCGGCCTCGAACGCCTGCAGCCGCGAGATCGTGTCCTCGAGGTCGGAGATCCCCCGAATGAGGTTGTCGGCACGTGCCGTGAGCATGAACGGGAACGGAAGCTGCCCCGCGGCCTCGACCGCGGCCGTGACGCGCTCGACGGCGTGGTCGAAGTCGTAGATGCGCCGCTCGGGATCGTAGTCCTCGATGGATCCTCCAACGGCCCCTGCCTCGGCTACGCGGGCCACGGCCTCGGCGCAGCTGTCCGGGTCCGCGCCGTATCCGTTCTCGAGGTCGACCGAGAGGGGAAGATCAGTGGCTTGCGAGAGTGACTCCACGTGTTTGGCTACGTCGTCCAGGGTCGCGCTCCCGTCCCGCCGGCCGAGCGTGAAAGCGAATCCGGAGCTCGTGGTTGCGAGCGCCTCGAAGCCGAGCGCGGCCAGAACGCGGGCCGATCCCGAGTCCCACGGGTTGGGGATGAAGAACGGCTCGCCCTCGTGTAGGGCTCGGAACGCCTCGGCCTTCTCCTCCTGGGTCACCCGCTCAGCCTCTCATACCTCCGGTACCGGGTACGTGCCAGGTTTGTACCTGGTACGGAGCGAGCCGATTTGAGATGTTTCGGCCATGGCGGTCGAGATCGACCTCACCGGGCGCGTCGCTCTCGTCACCGGCGGCTCACGCGGGCTCGGCCGGGCTGATGCGCTCACGCTCGCGCGCGCAGGCGCAGACGTCGCCATCGCCGACATCCAGCTCGAGTCCGAGACCGGGGAGGAGGTGGAGCGCTACGGGCCTTTGGCCCAGGCCGCCCGTCAGCAGGGCCTCGTCTACACCGAAGCGACCGCCGCCGAGATCGAAGGCCTGGGCCGGCGCGCGCTCGCGCTTCGCTGCGACGTCACCGAGCGCGAGCAGGTGGACGAGACCGTCGGGCGCGTGGTGGACGAGCTCGGGTCGGTGGACATCCTGGTCAACAACGCCGCCACGCTCGACCATCTCGGACAGCTGCCGGACCAGGCCCCAGAGCTTTGGGAGCGCGATCTCCGCGTCAACCTCACCGGCGCCTTCAACTGCGCGCGCGCGGTGTGGCCGCACATGCGGGAGCGCGGCTGGGGCCGCATCGTCAACATGGCCTCGGTCGCGGGCACGCTCGGCGGCTTCGGCCAGGCGAGCTATTCAACGACCAAGGCGGGGATCCTCGGCCTCACCCGCACGCTCGCCCTCGAGGGAGCGCGGCATGGGATCACCGTCAACGCGATCGTCCCGGGCGTGATCGGGACCGAGGCGTTCAACTTCGGCAACCCGGACATGAACGAGCGGATGGTCAGGCGAACGGCGATGCGCCGGGCCGGCGCGCCCGAGGACGTCGCGAACGCGATCGCGTTCCTGTGCTCCGACCTGGCCGGCTACATCACCGGGGTCGAGCTCAACGTCTCGGGCGGGATCGAGCTGTTCACGTTCTGATGGGCGTCCTGGGGGTCAACCACATCGCGTTCCGAACGCCGGATGTCGCCCGCCTCCGGGACTTCTACCGGCAGCTGCTTGCCACGGAAGAGCTCTCCGGCGCCCACGATCCGCTCCGGGCCGGCTCGACGCTCCTGGTCTTCTTCGAGGGCCGGGCGGGCGGCGAGGACGAGATCGCCTTCGACGTCGATCGCGCCGGCTTCGAGGCGGCGTTCGAGCGTGCGGAGGAGATGGGGCTCGAGCTCCGCGGCCCGGTCGACCACACTCCGTGGTCGAAGGGCTTCTACACGCGCGATCCGGACGGGCGGCGCGTCGAGATCGTCTACGACGACAAGGGCGTCTACTGGCAGGAGTAGGACGACCGTGGAAGCGAGCTCTTTACCTTCTGAGCACCGGGTCGTCCTCGACCGCGTCACCGCGTTCTTCCGCGGTTATCCCGGGGTGGTAGGAGGGTACGTCTCCGGGAGCGTGGCGAAGGGCGTCGCGGACCGGCACAGCGACCTTGACCTCGGGATCATCTTCGCGGACGAACAATCGCGTGAGAGGGCGTGGGCCGAACGCTGGGACTGGGAGATCGGGCCGTGGTTTCACCGCTTCGATGCCGACCATCACCGGCCCTACTTCGTCATCTACCTGCTCGAGCCGGGCGTGAAGACCGACATCCCGCTGAATCTCGTAGCTGACCCCCCGGAGCCGGCCGGCGCGCCGTACGAGGTCCTCTGGGACTCGACTGGAGACGTGACGAGGTGGGTGGAAGCCTCGAACGCGGCCAGGCAGGAACTGCGCCCGGACTGGAGCGACGCGTCTCACGAAGAAGAGCGGCTCTGGGCCTGGACGTACTACTGCGTCCTCCACATCCGGCGCGGGGAGTACTACGACGTCGCCTACGACTTCCACATGCTCCGGAACATCGTGGAGACCTGGCGGGCGCGGCTGAGCGGCCGGCCGTTCTTCGACGTTCGTCGCGTCCACGAGCGCGAACCGGAGACGATGCAGAGATTCGCCGATCTCTTCCCGAGACCCGAGCGGGAGCCGCTCAAACGGGCGCTGCACGCGCTGCTCGAGATCCACGAGGAGCAGCGCAAGGAGGTCGAGGAGAAGGTTGGCCTGGAGTGGCGGACCACGGCCGACGGTAGGGCCAGGATCCGCGACGAGGTGAGCAGGCTGTGATCTCGTTCGAGCTCACCGAGGAGCAGCGCGAGCTGCAGGCGCTTGCGCACGAGTTCGCCGAGCGCGAGCTCAGGCCGATCGCGGCCGAGTGGGACGAGAAGGATGACTTTCCGCCCGATCTCGTCCCGAAGGCGGCGCGCGCGGGCCTGACCTCCTACTCGATCCCGAAGGAGTACGGCGGCGGCGGGGTCGATGCGGTCACCGCTGCGCTGATCGCCGAGGAGCTCGCCTGGGGCTGCGCCGGCCTGGCGGCGACGATCGAGGCGACGATGTTCCCGGTGCGGCCGCTGCTGTTCGCGGGCACCGAGGAGCAGCGCGCGCGCTACCTCCCACTGCTCGCCTCCGAGGAGGGCGCGCTCGCCGCGATCGCCTTCACGGAGCCGCATGCGGGCTCGGACTTCACCGCTATGCGAGCCCAGGCGCGGCGCGACGGAGACGACTATCGGCTCTCGGGTGAGAAGTGCTACGTGACGAACGGCGGCATCGCCGACCTCACGGTCGTCTTCGCCAAGCTCGACGGCGGCATCACCGCGTTCCTCGTCGGGAAGGACGATCCGGGGGTCTCGGCCGGCCGCAAGGAGCGAAAGCTCGGGCTCCGAGCCTCGTACACCGGCTCCATCCTGTTCGACGAGGCGAGGATTCCGGCCGACCGGCTGCTTGGCGCGGAAGGGGAAGGCCTTCCTATCGCGATGGACTTCTTCGAGGCCTCCCGCCCGCTCGTCGCGGCGGGCGCGGTCGGCGTCGCGCGCGCGGCCTTCGAGTATGCGACCGAGTACGCGCGCGGCCGCGAGGCCTTCGGAAAGCCCTTGCTGTCCAAGCAGGGCGTGTCCTTCAAGCTGGCGGAGATGGCGATGGAAATCGAGGCCGCGCGGCTGCTCGTCTGGCGCGCCTGCGCGACGATTGATGCCGGACGCGACGCCGGGCTGCTCGGCTCCTACGCGAAGGCGTTCGCGGCCGACGCCGCCATGCGGGCCACCACCGAGGCCGTCCAGGTTCTCGGCGGCGCTGGGGTCATGGGCGACCACCCGGTCGAGAAGTGGATGCGCGACGCGAAGGTGTTCCAGATCGTGGAGGGCACGTCGGAGATCCAGCGCCTGATCGTGTCGACCTATCTCCGCCACGGCTGGACAGAGCGTCCGAAGCCCGTTTAGACCCGCTTCCCGTAGGGATAGACTGAAACACTTGCGCGCGCAGGCGACGACTGCTGATCCTGTCCGGGTGCGCCGGAGGAGGGCGCCGGCTTATCGGCTGGCTTGGCGCTGGACCGCGCTCGCGCTGGCGCTGGTCCTGGTGGTACTGGGGCTGATCGGGCTTGTCTACGCGGGATCGTCCGACCGCCTGGCCGACGGAGTGAAGATCGGGGGCGTCGACGTCGGCGGTCTCTCGAGCGACGAGGCTGAGAATTTGCTCGCGCGCAAGGCGGCCGCGCTCGTGCACGTGCCTGTGGTATTCAAGGCAGAGGGCAAGCAGTGGGAGATCACGCCGCACAGGCTCGGCGTCCGGGTGGACTGGGGAGCCGCCGTGAACGCGGCGCAGAACCGCGGAGACGGCTTCGGGCCGGTCCGCGGGCTGAGGAGGCTGAAGGTGCGGTTCTTCGGCGCCGAGATCGCGCCTCCGGCGCATGTCTACGCGCCCGCCCTCTCCTATCAGGTGAGCCTGCTGGCCAAGCAGATCGACCAGCCGCACCGCGATGCCGCGCTGCGCCGGCGCGGGTTCCACATCAGCGTCGTTCACGGCCAGGACGGCCGCATCCTCGACCGCAAGCTGGCCGTCTCGGTGCTCGTGCACTCGCTGGCCTCGCTCACGCGTGAGCCCGTTGCGCTTCCCGTCAAGGTAGACAAGCCGACCGTGACTCCGAAGGACCTGGCTCCTGCTGCGCGTCAGGCGCGGAGAGCGCTCCGCTCATCGGTCCAGCTGAGGCTTCCTCCGACGGCCTTCCGGATCCGGCGGGGAGTGATCGCGACCCTGCTCGACCTCCCGAGGAACGGAAGGAGCGAGCTCCGGCTCGGCGGCCCCGGAGCGCGCCGCTACTTCGCCAAGCTCCGAAAGCAGGTGAACCGTCCGCCACGAAACGCTGACTGGGAGCCCAAGCCGGGCGGCATCAGGCTCGTTCCGGCGGCGGACGGCCGTGTCATCGACCTGCCCACCACCGAGAAGGCGATCTTCGCCGCGCTCGTCTCTCCTACCGACAAGTCGGTGCGCATCACGGTGTCGACCGTGGCACCGAGACGCTCGACCGCGGAGGCGACAGCGATGGGTATCACCGGCCTCGTCGGGGGCTACGAGACCTTCTACAGCGGCGATCCCAACCGGATCCACAACGTCCAGCTCGTCTCGCACCTGATCGACCACACGCTGATCGCCCCGGGCGCCACCTTCTCCTTCAACGCGACGACCGGCGAACGCAACGCATCCAAGGGATTCCTCGAGGCGCCGGTGATCATCAACGGCGAGCTGCAGACCGGCCTCGGCGGCGGCGTCTGCCAGGTGTCGACGACGACGTTCAACGCAGCCTACGAGGCGGGGCTCGACATCACCGACCGGACGAACCACGCCCTCTACATCAGCCACTACCCGACAGGGCGCGACGCCACGGTCAACTATCCCGACACCGACCTCAAGTTCGTGAACGACACGTCCCACTGGCTCCTCCTGCGCACGTTCGTCGGCTCGTCGTCGCTGGTGGTCAACCTGTACGGGACGCCTCAGCACCGCCGCGTCGAAACCGAGACGGCGCCGCTCAAGAACGCCGGGCCCGTGCCGGTGAGACGGATTCCCGACGGGAATGTCCTGCGCGGCCAGACGGTGATCCAGGAGGCCGGCTCCCCGCCGCTGGAGACGAGCGTCCACCGCCGGGTCTACACCGCGGGCGGAGAGCTCCTTCACGATGACGTCTGGTACTCGTCCTACCGGGGCGAGACCCGTGTCGTCAGGTACGGCACGAAGAAGCCGCCGCCTCCGCCTCCTCCGCCCGAGGAGAAGAAGAAGGAGGAGAAGAAGACAACCACCACCACGACCACGGAGACGACTCCGACGGAGACCGGCCGAGGCAACGCTCCCTAGGACTCGGCCTTCCCGATCGCCTCGACCAACCGGCGCGCAGCGCCTGTCCGCGTCAGCGGACCGGGGGAGGGGGCTCGGGGGAACCGGGAGGTTCCCCCGTTACAGCGCGGATTCGGCGTCTTTGATAGCGGTCATGAGCCAGAGAGGCATGCGTGTCGGTCGCAGTGTCCGCGAGTCGATGCAGGCGTGGGTCGTCCATCCGTCTGCGATCTCCTCGGCGTCGCGCTCGATCACGTAGTCGAACCGGAAGCGCGCGCCGCGCAGGTCGCCGCAGCGGGCGCTGATGACCAGGGTGTCGTCGAACCGCACCGGCCTGCGGTAGCGGACGTACGCCTCGAGCGTCGTCGCGTCCACGCCCTGCTCCCGGAGCTCTCGGTAGCCCCCTCCGAAGCGGGCCAGATAGTCGATTCGCGCCATCTCCAGCCAATCCAGGTACGCGGCGTGGTGCGCAACCCCCTGAGCGTCCGTCTCCGAGAAGCGGACTTTCAGGCTCGTGGAGAAGCTCAACGCGCCCGCACGACCGGGCCGATCGGCACCCACCGCTTCTTCTTGTACCGGAGCAGCTGCACGCGCTCGATCGGGAAGTAGTCGCGGGGAGTCGTCTTCACGGTGACGCCGTGGCGGAGGAAGGGGTTGTTCCGCTCCTTCAGATGCGTGGCGGCCCGGAGGAGCTTCTTCCGCGTCGGGTGCCTGCCGGCGTGGCGGAGCGCGTCCACCATCGTGAAGGCGGTCGCCATGCCGTAGAAGTGCGCGACCGCGTCCGGGTTCGCTCCCTTCGCGTACCGCTTCATGATCTTCCGGTACAGGCGGACGCCCGGATTCTTCTTGAGCTTGGGATCGGTGGGGTCCTTGAGGAAGGCCAGGCTGATGGCCCCGTTGGTTGTCCTCCCGCCGGTGTTCTCGCGTGCGACCTTCATCACGAACGGGTCGATCGACACCGAGGTCACGTAGATGCGCGGGCGCCAGCCCAGCTTGTCCGCGTAGATGAAGGACTGGAGCGCCTGCTTCGGCAGGGCGAAGAGCATGAACGTGTTTGCGTGCGAGGCCTTCAGGCGGGCGACCTGCGAGGAGACGTCCACGTCCGTGACCTCGTAGGTCTGGGTCGCGACGATCTTCCCTTTGCCGTGGAGCCCTCGCATGAGGCCGCGCCTGAGCTCGTCCCCGTACTCGGAGTTCTCCGCGAGGACGGCGATCTTCGCGTGCCGCTTCGTCTTGGCGACATGCCGGCCGTACACCGCACCCTCCCCGACGAAGCTCGGCAGGTAGCCCATCGTCCACGGATACTTCTTGTGCTGATTGGCGATGGCGGTGGCCCCGCTGCCAACGAACAGCTGTGGGATTCCGAGCTGGTTCAGGAAGGGGCGCACGGCGAGCACGTGCTCGGTGCCCACGCTGTTGAAGATGGCGAAGACCTTGTCCTGCTGAACGAGCTGCCTCGTGGCCTGAACCGTCCTCGCGGGGTCGTAGGCGTCGTCGCGGACGAGGTACCGGATCTTGCGGTGGAAGACCTTCTTGTGCGCGTTCACGTACTTGAAGTAGGCCTGGGCCCCGCGCGCGACCGGCGCGTAGGCACTCTCCGGGCCGCTGAGAGGAGCGGTTCCACCGATGAGGATCGTCGTCCGTGTGACACCCGTCGGCTGTCCAGTGCCGCCCGCGAGCGCCCCGGGTAGGCTCAGCGCGAGCATCCCGAGCAAGCAGGTTCCGAACCAGATCAGCGACTTGGCCAAGAGGAGCGACAACAGTACCGGAGTGCCTCGTTTGGCCCAAATGCTGCGCCGCCGGGGTCCCGCCGTCGTTCTGACGGGCGCCGGGGTGTCGACGGAGAGCGGCATTCCGGACTTCCGCTCGTCCACGGGGATCTGGGCCGAGTTCGACCCGGCCGAATACGCATCCATCGAGGCATTCCGCGCCGATCCGGAGAAGGTCTGGCGCTTCTACACGCCGCGGATCTCCATGCTCATCGAGGCGAAGCCGAATCCGGCGCACCTCGCGATCGCCGAGCTCGAGCGGGTCGGGCTCGTCCGTGCGGTCGTCACGCAGAACATCGACCTGCTCCACGAGCGTGCGGGCAGTCACGACGTCGTCGAGGTACACGGCTCGATCCGGACCTCGACCTGCCCCCAGTGCGAGGCGAGCTACGAGCTCGCGCGCGTCGTCGAGCTGCTCGAGCGCCGGCCCGACGAGGCGCCTCGCTGCTCCTCGTGCGCCGCCGTGCTGAAACCGGACGTCGTCTTCTTCGGCGAGCTCCTGCCGGAGCGTGCCATCGACCGCGCCTACGAGCTCGCCCGCTCGGCCGGACTGCTTATCGTGGTGGGATCGACTCTCGAGGTATATCCGGTTGCCGACCTTCCGCCCGAGACGCTCGCAGCCGGCGGCGAGGTCGCGATCGTCAACCGTGGCCCGACGGCGTTCGACGGGCGGGCGACCTTGAGGATCGAGGGAGCCGCTGGTGAAGTTCTTCCGGCGCTGCTCGAGGAGCTCTAGGCAGCAGCCAGGCGCTTGAGGGGGCGCTCGGCGAGAACGCGTCGACACTGGAAGCAGATCGTCCGCTCGACCTCGTAGGGAACCCCGTGGCGCTGGAGCAGGACGACGGTCGTGACGGGTGTGTGCGTGTGGGGCTGGATCTGAGTCGACATCGCGCGTCTACGGATTCAGACTAGAAGCAGCGTCGGAGGTTAGTGTCAAAGCGGGTGAAGATTCTGTGACGACCCGGCTTCTGCGTTCGCGGAGGATCGCGCGCAGGGCAGCGCCACGGCTGCTACGCGCTCACGTATTCGGTGACGCGGGTATCTTCTCCCGGCCACCGAAAGCGAGGAAAGGCGGAGTGATGGCACAGCGCCGAAAGCGGGAGAGCAAGGACCTCATGGCGAAGCTCGCGGATGCCGGCGAGGAGGCGATCCAGCGGCTTTCGGAGGCTCCGGGCGGCCGGAAGGTGCTGGACGCCGTTTCCGGGCTGCGCGACCGTATCGACGAGCTGCAGAAGCGGGTCCGGAGCCTCGGCGAGCTGGAGAAGCGGGTCAAGGACCTGGAGAAGAAGGTCGCCGACCTGAGCAAGCCGAGGACCCGCAGGACGACGACGGCGCGCAAGACGACGGGGACGGCGCGGCGGAGGACGTCCTCGCGCACGCCTAAGAAGTAGTCAAGGGAACGCGCACGCGTAACGCTCCCGGCACGACCTCGAAGCTCGCCGGCGTCGTGCCCGGCTGCTCTCCGTCCAGCTGGATCGGCACGGCCTCGGCCTCGATCGTCACCGTCGCTCCCTGGAGAAGCTCCGCCTTCGGATGCGGGAGATGGGCTCCGCGGTACGTCTTCGGGAGCGTGAGGAGCAGGTCGCGCTTCGTGAGGTTTCCGATCAGGAGCACGTCGAAGAGCCCGTCGTCGGGACTCGCGTCGGGGCAGATCATCATTCCGCCGCCCAGGTAGCGGCCGTTCGCCACGATCACGTCGTGCATGCGCCCTTGGCGCTCCTGGCCGTTCACGGAGACGCGTAACTCGTCCGCTTGCCAGCCGGCGAATACGGCGAGGGTGGCCCAGAAATAGGAGGCCTTGCCGCCGAGCGCCTTCGTGGTCTCGTTCGCACGACGTGCGATGGCGCCGCTCATCCCGGCGCTGGCGATGTTGGCGAAGTAGGCCTCGGCGGGCTCGCCGCTCCAGGAGCGATAGGAGACGCGGCCGAGGTCGATCGATCGCACGCTTCCGTCCCGCGCGACCGCGAGTGCCTCCTCGAGCTTCCGGGGGATGCCGTACGTGCGCGTGAAGTCCCATCCCGTTCCGCGCGGGATCGCGGCGATCTCCACGCCCTTGAGCCCGGCAATCCCGTTCGCGACCTCGCTCACCGACCCGTCGCCACCCACGACGACGAGGAGAGAGGCGCCGTCCTCGGCGGCCTTGCGCGCCAGCTCGGTGAGGTGGCCGGGCTGCTCCGACAGCAGCGCGTCGCCGGTCAGGCCAGCCGCCGCCGCCGCGTGGGAGATCTCGGGCCACCGCTTGCCGGTCGAGCCGTTGTCGGAGGCCGGGTTGACGAGGAAGACAGTGCTAATGGCGCTTTCCCGTGACGGCTTTGAGGGCGATCTTCGCCATGCGGTCGACCGCCTTGCCGAGCCCGGCGTCCGAGATGCGCATGCGCCTGTCTCCGGTGACCGTGTCGGTCACTGCGAGCAGGCAACCGGCTCGAGCTCCGCGCAGGGAGGCGATCGTGAACAGCGTGGCGGCCTCCATCTCCACGGCCAGCAGCCCTCGCTCGACCCAGCGTGCGTGCTGCCCGGGATCGGGGTCGTAGAAGGCGTCGGCCGAGACGACGGGGCCCACGTGCATCGACTCGCCGAGCTCCTTGGCGGCGTGGACGGTGCCGTGCACGAGTTCCCAGTCGGCGGTCGGGCAGTGCGGCTCGTCGTCGACGTACCGTCGCGCGGTCCCGTCTGCGGGCACGGCCGAGATCGCCAGGACGAGGTCTCCGAGCCCCAGATCCGGCCGGAGCGCGCCGCAGGTCCCGACCCGAAAAAGCGTCCGCACGCCGAGCTCGATCAGCTCTTCGACGACGATCGCGGTCGAAGGGCCGCCCATTCCCGTTGCCTGCACGGACACCGGCGTTCCTTCCACTTCTCCCGTGTATCCGAGCAGCCCCCGCTCCGTGTTTCGCTCGACCGCTCCGTCGAGGTGTGTCTCGGCGATGTAGCGAGCTCGGCCCGGATCCCCCGGCAGAAGGCAGGCTTCCGCGTAGTCGCCGGGCTCCGCTCGGACGTGGATGGGCACGGAGCAAGCCTAAAGTTCGTTGGGTGGCGCGGGTGATCACCCCCGATCGCGAGCAGATCCTGGCCTTCTGCGCGGAGGCCCCGGTCGAGCGCGTCTTCCTCGAGGAGATGGCGCGCCGCGGGGTCCAGCGCTTCGCCGGCGCCGAGCAGGACGGAGAGCTTCTCGCGCTCGTCTACGCGGGGGTGAACGCCGTGCCTGCGGGCGAGGGCTGCGGCGCCTTCGCCGATCTCGTCGCACACGAGCGGCCGCGGATGATCATCGGGGAGGAGCGGGCAGTTGCGGAGCTGTGGGATGCCGCGCGTCGGCGGTTGCCCAGGCCGCGGCTCGACCGTCCCGGCCAGCCCGTCTTCGTCACCGACGGGCTCCCCGTCGCGGGCGGTAGCGGCCTGCGGCAGGCGCAGCGGCAAGACCTGGAGCTCCTCCTGCCCGCGTGCGCGGCCGCGCACGCGGAAGAGCTCGGCGTCGATCCCCTCGCCCACGACGCGGATGCGTTCCGGCGCCGTACGCTGGCCCAGGTCGACGAGAACCGCTCCTGGCTGTGGGCGGAGGACGGGGTCATCCTGTTCAAGGCGGAGGCCTCCGCCTGGACGCCGAACGCCGTCCAGCTTCAGCAGGTCTGGGTCGACCCCGAGGTGAGGAACCGCGGGTACGCGAAGCGCGGGCTCGCCGATCTCTGCCGGCTGCTGCTCGAAGAGGCTCCCGCAGTGTGCCTCTTCGCCCGCCACGAGAACGCGCCGGCGATCCACGTGTACGAGGCGATCGGGATGCGGCGCGTCACCACGTACAGGAGCATCCTGTTTTGACGGACATGCGCGCCCGCATCGAGGACTTCATCCGCCGGCACGAGCTGATCCCGCCCGGCGGCGAGGTCACCTGTCTCGTCTCCGCAGGCCCCGACTCGACGTGCCTCTGGCACGTGCTCCGCGGGCTCGGCTATCGGGTGAGCGCGCTGCACGTGAATTACGGGCTGCGCGGCGAGGAGTCGGAGGAGGATGCGCGCTTCTGCCGCGAGGTACTGGGCGCGGAGGTCGTCGAGGGCCGCCCCACCGGCAGCGGCTCCGAGGATGAGCTCCGCGAGATCCGCTACTCATTCGTCACTGACCAGCTGCGAGCCACGGGCCACACGGCCTCCGACCAGGTCGAGACGATCCTGTACCGGCTGGCGGCACGCGGCGCCGTGAGCGGCATCAAGCCGAAACGTGAAGACGGAGTGGTGCGGCCTCTCCTCGAGATCTGGCGCGCCGAAACGGAGGCCTACTGTCGCGACGAGGGGCTCGAGTTCCGAATCGACACCTCCAACCCGGACACGAAGCGCGGGCTGATCCGCGAGGAGATCCTTCCGCTTCTGCGTCAGCTTCATCCGGACGCCGAGGCCAACCTCGCCCGCCTCGCGCAGCTCGAGACGGCGCCGCCCGAGCTCTCGGCGCTGCTCGAAGCGCCGGTCGGTTCGGCTCGCGTCGACCTCGGCGGCGGGCGAACCGCCGTCCGCGAATACGACACCGTCTGGATCGAGCGCACGCCCCTCAAGCTCGAGGGCGAGGTGCGCTGGGGCCCGTGGCGCATCTCCGCGGAGGAAAAGGGGCTTATAGTGCGGGGGTGGCGTCCCGGCGACCGGCTCGCGGGGCGCAGGAAGAAGATCCAGGACGTGTTCGTGGACGCGAAGATCCCAAGATCCGAGCGCGAAGCGTGGCCGCTCGTCGTGCGCGGCGACGAGGTCGTGGCCGTGCCCGGGATCGTCGAGGCGGAGGGCGTGTCGTGGAGTCGAGACTGAGTCAGCTGCAGGCGGACGCGGTCGAGGAGATCCTCATCGACGAGGAGGCTCTTCAGGCTCGGGTCGCCGAGCTCGGTCAGGAGATCTCCACGGACTACGAGGGCCAGGACCTCCTGCTCGTCGGAGTCCTCAAGGGCGCGGTCTTCTTCATGGCCGACCTCATGCGCCATATCTCGCTCCCGTGCGAGGTCGACTTCATGGCGATCTCGAGCTACGGCGCGGGAAGCGACTCCTCCGGGGTCGTCCGGATCCTCAAGGACCTCGACATCAACATCAAGGACCGCAACGTCCTCGTGCTGGAGGACATCATCGACTCCGGCCTGACGCTCTCCTATCTCATGCGCAGCCTCGGCGCGCGGGAGCCCGCGTCGGTCGAGGCCTGCGCGTTGCTCGTGAAGCACGGCCGCCGCGAGGCCGATGTCCCGGTCCGCTACGTCGGGTTCGAGATCCCGAACCGCTACGTCGTCGGCTACGGGCTCGATTTCGCCGAGAGGTACCGAAATCTGCCCCATGTCGCTGTCCTACGGGACGAGCTCGCGCGAGGCCTGTAGGAAAGGTAGGAGCCCCGTAGAACCTGGTTCCGCGCGCCGGGAGTGGGGAAGGAACCCTGCTACCCTGGCGTTTAAGACTCCATGAACCGCTTCTTCCGCAGCGCGCTTTTCCCCCTGATCGTGATCGTGCTGCTCGTGTACCTCGCGAGCCAGACGCTGATGCGCGGGGAGAAGAAGGAGGCGAAGCTCACGACCTCCGCGTTCATCCAGCAGATCAAGACAAACCCCCAGCGCATCACCGACGTCACCATCGACCCGAACAAGCAGAAGGTCAGCTTCAAGCTGAGCGGCACCAACGGCTCCGTCCACTACGCGGCTCCTGCGGACGAGCACCAGATCCAGAACCTGATGCAGCAGCGCGGCGTCGAGTTCAACTCGAAGGGCACCGGATCGTCTCCGTGGTGGTCGATCCTGACCTCGCTCCTGCCGTTCGTGCTCCTGTTCGGCTTCTGGATCTTCCTCATGAACCAGGTACAGGGCGGCGGCTCCAAGGTGATGAGCTTCGGGAAGAGCCGCGCCAAGCGGATGACCCCCGACTCGCCGAAGATCGGCTTCAAGGACGTGGCCGGCGTGGACGAGGCGGTGGAGGAGCTGCAGGAGATCAAGGAGTTCCTCGAGAACCCGAAGAAGTTCCAGGCGCTCGGCGCTCGCATCCCCAAAGGCGTTCTCCTCTACGGGCCACCCGGGACCGGTAAGACGCTGCTCGCGCGCGCGGTCGCGGGCGAGGCAGGGGTTCCGTTCTTCTCGATCTCGGGCTCCGACTTCGTCGAGATGTTCGTCGGCGTCGGGGCGAGCCGCGTCCGCGACCTGTTCGAGCAGGCGAAGCAGGCCGCGCCGTGCATCGTGTTCATGGACGAGATCGACGCCGTCGGCCGCCATCGCGGCGCCGGCCTCGGAGGCGGCCACGACGAGCGCGAGCAGACGCTGAACCAGCTCCTCGTCGAGATGGACGGGTTCGAGCTGAAGGACAACATCATTCTGATCGCCGCCACGAACAGGCCGGACATCCTCGATCCGGCGTTGCTGCGGCCGGGTCGTTTCGACCGCCAGATCGTCGTCGACCGGCCTGACCGGAACGGCCGCCGCAAGATCCTGGAAGTGCACGCGAAGGGGAAGCCCCTCGCGAGCGAGATCGACCTGGATGCGCTCGCCGCCGGAACGCCCGGCTTCACCGGCGCCGACCTCGCAAACCTCGTCAACGAGGCTGCTCTCCTCGCCGCCCGCCGCGGCAAGAAGACGATCGAGCAGGAGGAGCTCGAAGAGGGGATCATGCGGGTGATCGCCGGCCCGGAGAAGAAGACGCGCCTCCTGTCCGAGCACGAGCGCAAGATCACCGCCTACCACGAGCTCGGCCACGCGCTCGTCGGCCACTACCTCGACCAGGACGCCGAGGTGCACAAGATCTCCATCATCAGCCGCGGTCAGGCGCTCGGCTACACCATATCGCTCCCGCGCGAGGACCGGTACCTGACGACCAAGTCGAACCTGATGGACCGGCTGGCGATGATGCTCGGCGGCCGCACCGCAGAGGAGCTCGTCTTCCACGAGGTCACGACCGGCGCTGCCGACGACATCGAGAAGGTGACCCAGAGCGCGAAGCAGATGGTGATGCGCTTCGGGATGAGCGAGAAGCTGGGCCCGCGCATGCTCGGCCGCAACCACGACCTGCCCTTCCTGGGCCGCGAGATGGCCGCCGAGCCCGACTACTCCGAGGAGATGGCGCGGGAGATCGACGATGAGATCAGGCGCGTGATCGAGGACGCGCACTCGCGTGCGCGGAGCGTCCTCGCGGAGCACATCGACGAGCTGCACATGTTGTCCGCGATCCTGATCGAGCGCGAGACGATCGACAAGGATCAGTTCGAGCGCCTGCTCGCCGGCGAGCCCGCAGAGGAGGTCTTCCGCGAGGAGGAGGCGGCGGAGCCCACGCCGGAGCCCGAGACCGAGCGGAAGCCGATCCCGAAGCCGAAGCCGTTCCCGATCCCGGGCGCGGCCATGAAGCCCCCGCCTCCCGAGCCGGAACCCTCCTGAGCAAGTAACAGACTGTTACTTGCGTTCGTAGTTGACGCCGGCACGGCGGTCCGTCACGATCCGCGCTTCGGCCAACCTGCGAAGGGGGATGCATGGACGGACAGACGCTGCTCGGTAGAGGGATCGCGGCTGTCGGCGTGGGGCTGGCGCTGGCGGCGATCTGGGTTCAGTACATCTCGGTGCCCGTGCCCGCCAAGTACTGGGACGACGGCACGTTCGGCGGCCTGCTGCTTGCCCTGGCCGTGCTGGCGGCGCTCGCGCTCGCCGGCGCCTACGCGACGAATCAGCGCGACTACGACGTTGCGGTCGGAGCGATCGGAGGAGTGGGCTTCGGCCTCTAACTCTTCTTCCCTGGGGTGTTCGCATTCGACCAGTGGGACTTTCTCGATGCGGGCTCGTGGCTCGGGCTGTGCTCCGCATTGACGTTCATCGGCGCGATCGTGGCGACGTGGCCGTCGGACCGACCGGCCGGGCGGCCCGCGATCGCCGGGGTGCTCATCGCTCTCGTCGGCCTCGCGCTCATCATCGCGGCGCTCTTCCCGGCCGTCGAGAACGGAGGCGGCGGCAGCTACTGGAACATCACCGGGGCGGGCCACTCCTACGGGCTCCTCCTGATCGTCCTCGTCGTGCTCGAGGCGCTCGCGATCGGCGCCGCTCACTCGATGGCCGAGGGGATGGACAGCGCCATCTTCATCGGGGCGGTCACGCTGGGCGCGACGATCGCGGTGCCGGTCGGGGAAGCGTTCGACCAGTTCGGCGACCTTGCGACTGGCGCCTGGCTGGCCGGAATCGGCGGAATCGTCCAGATGGCCGGCATCCTGTTGATGCGGCTGCTTGCGACCGAAACGGCCGCGCCGCAGGCTGTGCCGGCTACTCCGCCGCCGACGGCCGCGCCTTAGAAAGAACGAGCGAGGCCCCGGAGCGCTCCGGGGCCTCGCTGCGCGTTGGAAATTAGGCCGTCGCCGGAGCCGCGCCCGAAGCGGGAGCGCCCTTCGAGGCCCAGAACCGGTTCAGGGCTTTCTGAATCTTGATGATCCAGATGAAGTAGCCGACGAGCGGGATTAGGGCCCAGAAACCCGTCTTACCCGTCACAGGGGGTTGCTGGCCCTCGCGCGAGTACAGCTTCCCGACCTCGGACGGCGCGACGAAGATCATCACGATGCTGGCTACGAACCAAATCACCAACCACAGGACGCCGCCGAGACCCTCCCCGGAGTAGTTCTTGATCTCTTCACCGGTCTTGTACGCCCAGTAAAAAAGGTAAATCCCGAACGTAATCAGACCGATGAGCGCCACGAACCAGGGGCCGCGCTGCTGTCCGACCTGCCGGGTCGGCGCGGCGGGCGCGGCGGTGCTCTCAGGCGTTTCTGACATCTGAACCTCCTAGGTCGCTTGTGCCTGAAGCTCAGGCCGTCGCCGGAGCCGCTCCCGGAGCGGGAGCGCCCTTCGAGGCCCAGAACTCGTTCAGAGCGGACTGGATCTTCCAGAGCCAGATGAAGGTGCCGACGTAGGGGACGAGCACCCAGAAGCCGGTGTAACCGCTGACCGGATTGGGCTTCTCGTCCTCCCGGTACATGCGCCCGACGTAGGCCGGGAGCAGGAACGTCGAGACGATGATGAAGGCGAGCAGGACTCCGGCAAGGCCGCCGACCCCCTGGCCGCGGTAGCGCTTGACCTCGTCGAACGACTTGTAGATCCAGTACAAGCCGTAGATCCCGAGCGTGACGATGTACATCACGATCGCGAAGCCGACGCCGCGCTGCTGTCCGACCTGCCGGGTCGGCGCGGCGGGCGCGGCGGTGCTCTCAGGCGTTTCTGACATCTGAACCTCCTAGGTCGCTTGTGCCGGCGCCGCCTCGGCGCCGCCGACGCCCTTGCTGTGCCAATAGCGGTTCAAGGCCCGCTGAACCTTCACGAACCAGACGATCGCGCCGACGATCGGAAGCAGGATCCAGAGGCCGGTCAAGCCGGTGACCGGCTTCTCCTGCCCGTCCTCGGCGTACATGTTTCCGAGCTCGGAGCCCGCGATGAAGGGGATGGCGATCGCGCCGCCGACGAACATCAGGATGAGGGCGATCGCGCCTCCGATGCCTTGGCCCCCTCGGTGGTTCTTCAGCTCCTCGAAGGTCATGTACGTCCAGTAGTAGCCGTAGATGCCGAACGTGACGATGAAGATGAGGATCCCAAAGCCGATGCCGCGCGGCTGGCCGAGCGGGCCGGTGGGGCGAGCTGCGTTCACTGAGCCTCCTCCATGACGACGACGGGGTCGGATAACCCTAAAGCGTTGGCGCGCGCAAAGCTAGTGTGAGTTTCCGTGACGGTTGCGATCGAAGAGCGCTTTCCGCGGCCCTCGGTGATGGGGGTCGTCAACGTGACGCCGGACAGCTTCTCCGACGGTGGGGTCAACTTGCGGGCCGAGGACGCAGTTGCCTCGGCGAGGCGGATGGTCGCGGAAGGCGCAGCCGTCGTGGACGTGGGAGGCGAATCGACGCGGCCGGGGTCCGAGGGTGTCTCTGCGGATGAGGAGCTCGGGCGGGTCGTCCCGGTGCTGGAAGAGCTGGGCGGGGCGGTCCCGGTCTCCATCGACACGGCGAAGGCCGAGGTCACCCGCAGCGCGCTGGAGCTGGGAGCCGAGATGGTCAACGACGTCACCGCTCTCCGCGGCGATCCGGCGCTGGCGGAAGTCGTCGCCGGGGCGGGCTGCTACCTGTGCCTGATGCACATGCAGGGGGAGCCCCGCACGATGCAGCTGAACCCAACCTACGACGACGTCGTCTCGGACGTCAAGGCGTTCCTGGAAGAGCGGCTCGCGTTCGCCGTGGATGCCGGCGTTGCGGAGAAGCGGATTTGCCTCGACCCGGGGATCGGCTTCGGCAAGACCGTGGAGCACAACTTCGAGCTCGTCCGCCGGCTGGACGAGCTCGCCGCCATCGGCCGGCCGATTCTCATCGGTCTGTCCCGGAAGAGCTCGATGGGCCGGATCCTCGGCCACCCCGAGGCGACCACCGGCCCGCTCTCGGCGAGCCTGGCCGCGGCGGTTGCCGCCTACGAGCGCGGCGCGACCATCATCCGCGCCCACGACGTGCGCGAGCACGTCGAGGCGCTCAGGGCCGCGAAGGCCGTTGTCGGATGACCGCGACGGTCGAACTGCGCGGCCTCGAGGTCTTCGGCCACCACGGCGCGACCGACAAGGAGCAGGCGGAGGGTCAGACCCTGCTCTGGGACGTGTCCTGGGAGGTCGCGGACCCGGCCGAGGACGACCTCTCCCGGACGGTCGATTACCTCGAAGTCGCCCGGTGCGTCCAGGAAGTCTCGGACGGGCGACGGTTCCGGCTGCTCGAGTCGCTCGCCGCGGCGGCCGCTGACGCAATCGTGGAGCGCTTCGCGGTCGAGCAGGTGCAGGTTCAGGTCCGAAAGCCAAAGATCGGCCTGCCGGTCGAGTACTCCGCTGCGACGATAGAGCGCCCGTGAGGGCATACATCGGGCTCGGCTCGAACCTCGGCGACCGCGAGACGATGCTCGGCAGCGCCGTCGGGCTCCTGAGGGCGGACGAGGAGATCGACGTTGTGGGCGTCTCCAGCTTTCAGGTCACCGAGCCGGTCGGGATCACCGACCAGCCGCGCTTTCTCAACGCGGCCGTCGCCGTCGAGACCGAGCTGAGCCCTCGCGAGCTCCTCGAGCGGCTGCTCGACATCGAGCGCTCCCTCGGCAGGACGAGGGAGGGCCCGCGGGGAGGGCCGCGGACGATCGACCTCGACCTGCTCCTGTACGGCGACGAGGTCGTGGACGAGCCGGGCCTGCGCGTCCCGCATCCTCGGCTCACCGAGCGGCGCTTCGCTCTCGAGCCGCTCGACGAGCTCGGTCCCGACCTTGTCGTCCCGGGAAGGGGCCCGGTGAAAGCCCTGCTCGCGGAGCTAGAATGAGCCGCGATGTCGCACCTCGACGAGCTTGACGAGTTCGAGGCGGAGCTCGAGCTCGGCCTGAAGAAGGAGTACACGGCCGTGTTCGGGCTCTTCCGCTACTGCGTGCTGACGCAGGACGCGACCTACCTCTGCAACAAGCTCGATCTCGACTACGCGCCGCAGCAGAACTACCCGTTCTTCCAGCTCAAGATGGAGGACGTCTGGGTGTGGGACAAGAACCGCCCGACCCGGATCATCCCGCGCGCCGAGGTCTATACGTCGGGCGACGTCACCGTCGAGGAGCTGCGAGGCGCCGGCGACGAGCCGCCGCTCACCGCCGAGGCACTCGCCGAGCGGATCGGCGAGCCGCTGTCGTCCGACGACGACCTCTAGCCAACGCGCCGTCTTGGGCGTCTAAGTAGTCATGAGCAGGCGAATCTGGCCCTCGCTTGCCATGCTCGTAACCGGCGCGAGCCTCCTTATCGCGGTGGGACACGCGTCGACTGAGCGGAGAAGCGGGATCTTCAAGGTTGCCGCCCTGGGCAGGGGCGTGACCATGGACCCTCAGGTGGCGTACACCTCGACCGCATGGGGCCTCGAGTACGCCACGGCCGCAAAGCTCTTCAACTATCCGGATAGGCGCGGAGCCGGGGGGGCGCGGCTCGTCCCAGAGGTCGCGAAAAGCTTCAGGATCTCGAAGGGCGGCCGAAAGTACACGTTCCTGATCCGCCGGGGGTTCCGATTCAGCGACGGGACACCCGTGCGCGCAAAGAACTTCGCCTACGCGCTCCGACGGATTCTCAGCCCCAAGCTTCGATCACCGGCAGCCCAGTTCATCACAGAGCCCTACGGAGGGATCTACGTAACCGGGTTCAAGGCGAGGGGGCTCAAGCTCGTGGTCTGGCTCCGCAATCCGTCCGGGCGATTCCTGCCCTACCTCAGCATGCCCTTCTTCCAGGCGACGTCGACCAAGCTCCCGCTCGGGCGGGAGGTCACAGAGGTGCACAAGATGAATGAGATTCCCTCCGCCGGCCCCTATGCCCTCACGTACAACGACCAGGGGCGGACGACCCGGATCCGGCGAAATCCTTACTACGGGGGCAGCCGTCCTCATACCGTGCGTGGCGCCACTGTCTTCTGGAATCGAGACGAGCACAAGGCGTTCTTGCAGACACTGAAGGGCAAGTACGACAGGTTCACGGTGCCGCCTGGGTACGCGTGCAGCAGGGATAAATGCCATCGCCAGCGCTTCGAGGTCCGGCCGCTGTCATGCGTTGGCTATGCCGCGTTCAACAACCGCAAAGGTCTCTTTTCTCGAAACCCCGCTATGCGTAAGGCAGTCAGCTGGGCGCTCAGCCGCAGGGACTACGCGAATCAGGCTGGGAAATATCTCGCTTCCCCGTGGACACACCTGCTCCCGCCTGGCTTTCCGGGTTCGATCACGAAGAAGAAGCTTCAACCGTACGCCGCGAAGTCGGACTATGCCAAGGCCAGAAGGATTGCGGCCGGGCACTTCAAGGATGGCAAGATCATCGTGGTCTACCAGGACTGGGGGGACGTAGGCCCACGACAGAAGGATGTCGTGATCCGCGACCTGATCCGGCTCGGGTTCAAATCCGAGGACATAAGTACGATCGGGTCTCCCGAGTACGGAGAACCGGAGAGATGGGACCTCTGGATCTCGTTAGGGTGGTGCCAGGACTACCCCGATCCTTATGACTTCTTCCAGCTTCTGCTGGGGACGTCATCCCATTCGTATCTGCCCAACGCGAAGTACCGCGCGGCCATCGTGAAGGCTGGAAGGCTCCTCGGCAGGGCACGACTGAAGGCATTCGGGAAGCTGGACCTCAAAATCATGCGCAACGTCGCTCCGCTTGCGGTCATGCGGACGTACAACAGCGTGGATCTGTTCTCGAAGCGTGTGGACCGCCGCAGCCTGGTCTGGAACGGGGTCTACTCCGACTGGAGCATCCCGGCGCTGCGGCTCAAGTAAGCGTCAGGCGGCGCGCCGGTGCTCCGCGTACCAGAGCTCGAACTTGCCCTGGGGCGAACGCAGGTAGTCGCCCAGCTCCTGCTCGAACGAGACGATCTCGCCCCGGAGCTTGAACATTCGGAAGTCGAGCAGGCGCTCGGGGTCACAGCGATGCTCGTCGCGGTCTGCGCCCGCGAGTGACGCTCCACAGTCGGGACAGGGCATGTAGCGCGAATGAGCGAAGAATGCGAACACCTCTTCCCTGCTCACCAGGTTGCCTCGCCGGCCGGACGCTGAAACATCGGAATGCTCAAAAAGTCCTGCTCGCGCCACACTTAGTACGCTCGTCGCATGCCGAAGCTGCTTGCGATCGACGTCGGGAACACCCAGACCGCTCTCGGCCTGTTCGAGGACGATGAGCTCACTCAGCGGTGGCGCCTCGCGACCGAGGCGCACCGGACCGGGGACGAGGTCAGCGCGCTCGTCCGCAGCTTCCTCGACACCAGCGCGCTCGACGGCATCTGCTTGTCGTCGACGGTTCCGCCGCTCATCCGTTCGTACGAGGAGTTCGCCGCCGGCCTCGACACCGTGCCACTGCTCGTGGTCGGCCCGGGGACGAAGACCGGGATCCCGATCCGCTACAACGACCCGCGCGAGGTCGGCCCCGACCGGATCGTCAACGCCGTCGCTGCCAAGGAGCGCTACGGCGCCCCGTCCATCGTGGTCGACTTCGGCACCTCGACCAACTTCGACGTCGTCTCGGCGGAGGGCGAGTACGTCGGAGGCGTTCTGGCGCCGGGGATCGAGGTCTCGATGGATGCGCTATTCGAGCGCGCCGCCCGGCTCGTGAAGGTGGACTTCGCCGAGCCGGAGTCCGTCATCGGCACGACGACGGCGACCGCGCTCCAGTCCGGGCTCGTGTACGGGTTCGCCGGACAGGTGGACGCGATCGTCGAGCGGATCCGCGGCGAGCTGGACGCGGAGGCTCCCGCAATTGCAACCGGTGGGCTCGCCGACCTGATCGCACCGCACTCGCGCACGATCGAGAAGGTCGATCCGTTCCTGACGCTCGAGGGCCTCAGGCTGGTCTGGGAGCGGAATCAGGGCGATTGACGACGGCCTCGGCCAAGGTCGACGTCAACATCGCGTTGATCCAGAGCCCCTCGACCCATGGTCGGACGAGCAGGGTCTGGCGGCGATAGTTCAACGGGACGACGGCGACGTGCTCGCCAATCCAGAGCCGTTCGAACTCCCTGTACAAGGCGAGGCGCTCGTCCTGATCGCGCAGCGACCGCGCGCGCGCGAGCAGAGTCGTCAGCCCAGCGTCGCGGTAGAGGCCCTCCTGAAAGAAGTCGAGCAGCGTGTCGATCATTCCCGCGGGATCGGGAAAATCCGATATCCAGCCCCAGACGAAGGCATCGACCGCGTGATCGGCGAAGTTCCTCGCGTGAGCGCTCGGAGGCAAGTCCACCACACGGACGCCAATCCCGATCTTGGCGAGCTGCTGAGCGACGTCGTCTGCGGCGGCCCAGTCTCCGGGATGGCCGACGACGAGTTCGGGGAATCCCTGCCCGCCAGGGTAACCTGACTCCGTCAGCAGGCTCCGGGCGAGCTCGGAATCGTATGCGGGCGCCACACGATGGGAGTGCCCCGGCAGCGTGGGCGGCAGGAGACCGCCGGCGCCGGCTGAGCCGCCGATGCGGCCAGACCGCTTGGCAAATCTCTCCCGGTCGATGGCGCAAGCGAGCGCCTGCCGGACGCGAGGGTCGTCGAGCGGGGGGCGGTCGGAGCGAAACAAGAGAGCGGTGGTCGCCATGCCCGTGCTGCTGTGTTGGATCGCGTTCTCGCCTTCCACGACCTGTCCCATGAACGGGACGGCGTCGTAGTGACCATCGTGCCAGCGGGAAGCGATCTCTGGGGTGCTCCCCACCAGCTCCACGTCGATCTCCTGGACATTGCCACGGCTCCCGGACCACGTAGGGCTGGCCAGGAGCCTGAGGTTCGCCTCGTCGCGCTCGGCCAGGACGAACGGGCCGTTGCCGACAACCGCCTCTTCGTGCCACTTCGGTCCGCGTTGCTCGTAAACGTGTCGCGGCCAGGCGAAGAGGGCGGGGTCCGCCAACAGGTAGAGGAAGTAGTTTCTCGGCTCGTTCAGGTGGACCTCGAGCGTCCGGCCGTCGAGCGCCTCGGCCGAGGCGATGTCGTCGAGCAGGTGTGCAGCCGCGACGTTCTCGTCGCGCATCTCGCGCCAGGTGAAGGCGAAGTCACCGGCCGTAACCGGGGCGCCGTCGCTCCAGCGCGCGTCCGGGCGGATTCGGAATCGGTAGGTCGAGCCGTCCACGGAGACGGTGAAGCTCTCGGCGAGCTCCGGGGCGATCTCGAGGTTGCGCCCAATATTCACGAGCCCGCGAAACAGGTGCCGGCAGAGGTCCGAGCTGTGCACGATGTACGCATGGCCGGGGACGAGTGAGTCGATGGGCCACGACGCCAGCGTGATGCGCTCGGTGGGATCGAGCCTGGAAGGCTCGGGCGCGGGAAGGGCGAACGCCTCTGCGTATGCGGTCCCGGCTTGCTCGAAGTCGAACGCCAGGTGGTGCGTCAACGCGACCTTGAGCAGCGTCTCGCGGGCCTGCTGCTGGTCGCCCGTCCGCTCCATGAGCCCGAGCGCCTGCCGGTAGAGCTCGATAGCCTCCTCGTCGGCGTACACGGTCCGCGCGGCGTCTCCGGCCTTCAGGAGATACGCGACTGCCCGCTCGGGATCATCGGCCTCGCTGAAGTGGCGAGCAAGCAGCCCGTAGACCTCGTCGGGCGAGTCGTGATAGAGGTTCTCGAGTGCTTCGCCGACAGCGCCGTGGAGATCGCGGCGGCGCGTCTCGAGGAGCCTTCCGTACGCCGCCTCCTGGACGAGCCCGTGCCGGAAGCGGTACTCGGGGGCGGGCCGGCGCCGCTCCTCGACGACGAGATCCAGCCGTTGCAGCTCGGAGAGGGCCGGACGCACATCCGCTCGGGGGACGAGCTGCTCGAGCAAGGGCGCCCCGAACGTTCGGCCGACGACCGCGGCGACGCTGATGAGCTCTCGGGCGCCGGGCTCGAGCCGGTCGAGCCGGGCCTGGAGCGCCTCCTGAACTAGGGTGGGGACGACGACGTCGCCCACCTCACTCGCAAGCTCGAGCTTCCCGTTCTCCCGCCGAAGCACCCCTCGCTCCAAGAGGTCGCGGAGCGCTTCCTCCAGAAAGAACGGATTTCCACCCGAGCGCTCGGCAAGCAGCTCGGCGACCGCCTCGGGAAGGTCCGCGCCGGCGGCGCCGGCCGCGAGCCGGAGGGCTGTCTCCTGTGGGAGCGGCTTCAGCTCGATTTCGAGGAAACGATGGCGAAAGCGGCGGCGCGCACGGTCTGCGAGGTCGAGGACCCCGTGCTCGTGCTCGGCCCTGTACGAGAGTACGAAGGCGACAGCCTCGTCCTCGCTCGCCGAGAACAGTTCCTCGACGAGCGCGAGCGTCGCCTCGTCCGCCCAGTGCACGTCCTCGAAGACGACGCAGAGCGGTCGCTCGTGCGCGAGCGCGCAGGCGAGGCGACGGACGGCGTCGAAGGTCTGCTGCTGGACGCTGTCCCGGCTCAGCTCTTCGATCCGCCGCGCGTGCTCGCGCGCCGGCGTGAGCCCGAGGACGGTCGCGAGGAAGGGGTAGAGGTCGTCCGCTTCGTCGCCGAGCTCTCGAGCGAGCGCGGCGCGCAACTCGAGGCGGACTCGGGCCTCGGGATCAGAGACGCCGAGCCCGAGCCAGTCGCGCAGGATCTCCCGAAGCGGCCAGTATGGGATCTCCTCCGCGTAGGAGACGGCGTGACCCTCGAGGAAGCGGATCCGGTCGTGGAAGCGTTCGCGTGCCTCGGATTTGAGCCTGCTTTTGCCGATCCCGGGCTCACCCGTGATGGCGACGATCGCCCCTCTGCCGTCGAGCAGAGCTTCGAGCGTTTCGACGAGCAGCGCCAACTCGGGCTCGCGCCCGATCAGCGGGCTCGCGGCCGTCGCGGGAGCCGCTTCGTGTTCCCCGAGGACGCGGAAAGCGGCGACCGGCGCGCTCTTGCCCTTCAGCTCGACTTCGCCGAGCGGCTCGAGCTCGAACTGCGCGTGCACCTGCCGTGCTGTCTCCGGACCCACACTCAGCTCACAAATTGCCTGCAGGCGGGCGGCGACGTTGACGGTGTCGCCGAGCGCGTTGTAGAGGTGCTCAGGGGGCTCGTCGCCGGTCGGAACGACGATTGGCCCGGTATTGACCGCCATACGCGCTTCCAACCCGATCCCGTACGCCGGCGCGATCTCTTCAGCGAAGCGCTTGAGCGACTCTTGCATCGCAAGCGCCGCCCGCACGGCGCGCTCGGAGTCATCCTCGTGAGCGATGGGGGCGCCGAAGAGCGCGAGCAGTCCGTCGCCGGTGAGCTGGGCGACCGTGCCGCCGAAGCGCTCGACCTCCTCGCGCATGAGGCGCACGATCTCGTCGAACATGAACTTGAACCGCTCGGGACCGAGCTTCTCTGCGATCCGTGTCGACTCGGCGACGTCCGCGACGAGTACGGAAGCGATCCGCCGCTCTCCCCCGACAACGGACATGACGAAGTTATACGCCGCGGCTGAGCCAGGCGCGCAGACGCTCGAGAAGGCTCGGGCCGTGCGGCTGCCGCTTCAGCGCTTCCTCCCGGGCCGCCTGCCGGCGCACGAAGGCGCGGTGCCGGCTCGAGCGCGTCCCGTACTTCGGCTTCCAGTAGACCGGGCTCATCCGCCGCCGTAGATCGAGATCGGGAGGTCGAGAAGGACCTCGTCCCCGGCCGGTAGCTCCTGTTCGAGCCGCTTGAGCACGAAGACGGCGCCCGGAGCCTCCTCGAGGAGCCGGCGCTCGACGTCCTCGATCGTCGCGAGCTGCGTCAGCTCGGACTTGAACTGCCTCGGGAAACGTCCCTTCCTCAGATACCAGCCGTAGAACTTCTTCAGGAAGCCGGTCGCGCGCTCCTCGCCGAGCTCGCGGACGGTCTCGCGGATGAAGAGCAAGAGCTCGGCGACGACCTCCTCGCGCGACGGCTCGGCAGCGCCGCCATCGACGATCTCGTGCAGGGCCCAAGGGTTGCCCTGCGCCGCTCGGCCGACCATGACCGCGGCGGCGCCGGTGGTCGCGAGCACGGCCTCCGCGCGCGCATGCGAGGTGATGTCGCCGGAGGCGATCACCGGCACTTCGACGCGCTCGACGAGTTCGGCCGTGAGTGAGTGGTCGGCCTCGCCGGTGTACATCTGCCGCGCCGAACGGGGATGGAGCGTCAGCGTGGACGCCCCCGCGTCCACGAGCTGGGGGCCAAGCTCCAGACACGACCGCGAGCCGTTCTCGAGGCCGCGGCGCATCTTCACCGAGACGGGGACCGAGACCGCCTCTGCCACGGCGCCGACGATTCGCGCGGCTCGGTCGGGATCCTCGAGCAGCGTCGCGCCGGCGCCGGTCGTCGTGACCTTCTTGACCGGGCAGCCGAAGTTGATGTCGACGATGTCGGCGCCCGCGTCCTCGACCATCTGCGCAGCCTCGGCCATCGCGGCGGGCTCCGATCCGAAGATCTGCACCGCCAGCGGATGCTCGTCCGCGGCGATGCGCAGATACCCGAGCGTGCGCTCGTTTCGGTGCTGAAGGCCGGCGCAGCTGACCATCTCGGAGCAGACCAGCCCGGCGCCGAAGCGGCGACCCTGGCGGCGAAACGCCTGCACGCTGACGCCCGCCATCGGCGCCAGGACGAGGCGGGTCGGGACCTCTACGGGCCCGATTCGCCACGGGCAGCGGAGATCTACCTGCATTGAGCCGAATCCTAGTGGTCCTGCCTTGACGCACAGCCTCCGCTGTCGCTAAGATTCCCGGCTCGCGACGGCGCTTCGGCGCCGCGCTTTTTCTGTGATAGGGGGTAAGGAGGCCCGCTCACGTGAAGGAAATCGTCCTCACGCCCAAGGGCTACGACAAGCTCAAGAAGGAGATCGAGCACCTCTCGACCGTGAAGCGTCGGGAGATCGCCGAGCGCATCCGCACCGCGCGCGAGTTCGGCGACATCCAGGAGAACGCCGAGTACGACGACGCCAAGAACGAGCAGGCGCTGCTCGAGCACCGCATCGCCACGCTCGAGGAGCGGCTGCGGTCCGCTCGCGTGATCTCGAAGCGCGACATCACCACCGACGTGGTCTCGGTCGGCTCGCGCGTTCGCCTGCGCGACGTCGCGGCCAAGAAGACCTTCGAGTACCACATCGTCGGCTCCGCCGAGGCCGATCCGGCCGACAACAAGCTGTCCAACGAGTCGCCGGTCGGCAAGGCGATCATCGGCCGCAAGAAGGGCGAGACGGTCGAGGTTACGGCTCCCCGCGGCGCCCTGAAGTTCAAGATCCTGGAAATCAAGGCCGCCTGAGCAGCTTCCTCAGCCTCACGAAGTGGTAGCCACGGGCGTGGAGCTTCGGGATCAGCGCCTTGACCGCGGGGCGGTCGCCGGCGTGCGCGCCGGGACCGATCAGGTGCATGACGATGATCGAGCCCGGCTGCACATGGCGCAGCACCTCATGCTCGACCTTCGCCGGATCGGAAATGAACGAGTCGCCCGAGATGACGTCCCACTGGACCGACTGCTCGGCGAGCGAGGCGACCAGCCGGATGTCCGCGCGCGTGTGGCAGCCGCCGGGGAAGCGGAAGTAGCGTGGCCTGGCGCCCGCGACCTTCCTGATGATCTTCGCCGTTCGCAGGACTTCGGCTCGCTTCGCCTTCCGGCCGCCCACAGCCGGACGCGCAGGCCGGAGCCGTCTCCTCGGGTGAGAAGACGGCGTGCCGGCCTGTTAGTTGACGACGAACCACGCGACCCGTGTTCCGGCCGGCGCAGTCGTGTTGAAGTGAATCGTGATCGTGCTTGCCGCTGGAGCTGGAACGGCAGAGCGGATGTACAGCCCTGCAGTGTCCGTTTGCAGTGTCGCGAGAACGTAGCTACTCGACGTCAGCGACATTCCGCTCACCTTCGCGTACGCAGCCGCGACTGAGAGCTTGATTACTCCGCTGCGCGAGAAGCTCGCTTTGCCGTTGACTCTCAGAGCGGGGCCACCAGCCGTATTCGTGGCCCGCACGCCGATGCCCCCGGCGGTCACGGCAGAGCCATCGACACCCGCGACCGTTCCGTCGCCATGCACGCCGGTGCCCACTTTTGCGTGTCCGTAGACGCCCCAGCCCGCATTCGAGCCCTCGTGGTGTCCCCAAACACCTGAGGCAGTGGCGCCGCTCGTTACGCCTTCGGTGCCGCTGCCGTTCGTGCTCTTGCCGACGACTCCCTGTCCGTTGACGGTCTCGCCCCAAACGCCGAAGCCGGGATTCGACCCGCCGTGGTGTCCGTAAACCGCAGAGGCGAAATTGCCGGTCGTCTCGCCCTCGACTCCGGCCCCGCCGCCGATGTTGTCGCCCCACACCGCGGCCTTTCCGCCCGCGTCCGTCCGGCCCACGACGCCGTAGCCCGCACCGCTCTTGCTTTCGCCGTACACACCGCTCTTGTTGATGCCGGAGTAGCTCGTAGCGAAGATGCCGTCGCCCCACAATCCCTTGGCTACCAGCCCGGCGCCTGTGGAATCGTTCTCCGCCCAGAGCGCCGTTGCGGCTCCATGAGCGAGGGCCCGCAGACCGGTGCCGCTCGTGCTTTCGCCCGTGACTCCGAAGCCGTCTCGGTTGTTGTGCACCAGTAAGGCCGAATCGGGGAAGTCGGCGGAAGCAGCGCTGAGATGTGTTCCTCCTACCGGGCAGTATCCGCCACCGCAGTTGTCGTTGTTGCTCATTCCGATCCGGAGCGGATCGCTGTAGTTCGCGCTCGCCGGACCCACGAGACCAAGCGCCAGAGTCATCGCGATCGCCCCGAGCACGCACCATCGTCGTCCATTCGCCATTGCAAACCTCCCTCCACGATGGAGTCTCGCTCAGGGACGTTGCAGTTTCGTTGCAACGGGCCAGCTCGGCTGCTTCGCGGGCAGTCGGCTATCTCGCCGCCGATCCGTTGCCGAGCTTGACGAGGGGCCTCGCGGCACTAGACTCGCCTGCCATGCTGCCGAAACGCTTCCCCGACCGGGACGAGATCGCCGCGGTCCGCGCGGAGGCGGAGCAGCTCGAGGCCGGGCAGGAAGCGGAGGAGAAGCGGCGCCTGGCCGGGCGCGTGATGGCACGTCGCGAGCACGGCAAGCTCGTCTTCTTAGACCTCGAGGACCGCTCGGGCCGGCTGCAGCTCTTCTGCCAGGCCGACCGGGTCGAGCTGCCGCACCTCGACCTGGGCGACATCATCGGCGTGACCGGCTCGCCGATGCAGACGCGCCGCCGCGAGCCGTCGCTCGCAGTCGCCGAGGTGGAGCTGCTGGCAAAGATCCGCCGCCCGCTCCCGGACACCTTCCACGGGGTCACCGACGTCGAAGCGCGCTACCGCCGCCGCTACCTCGACCTGCTGATGAACGAGGAGGCCCGGCGCGACGCCCTCCTGCGCGCGCGCATGGTGACCGAGATCCGCGCCTACCTCGACGGCGACGGATTCTTCGAGGTGGAGACGCCGGTGCTGCAGCCGCGCTACGGCGGGGCGTTCGCCGAGCCGTTCGTCACCCATTCGAACCTGCTCGACCGCGACGTCTATCTCCGCATCGCTGACGAGCTGTACCTGAAGCGGCTAATCGTCGGCGGGCTGGAGAAGGTCTACGAGCTCGCGAAAGACTTCCGCAACGAGGGGATCTCCTACAAGCACTCGCCGGAGTTCACGCAGCTCGAGTGGTACGAGGCATACGCCGACTACCGCGACACGATGGAGCGTTTGGAGACCTTGGTGGAGCGTGCCGCGCAGGCGACGATCGACGGGACGAAGGTGACCTTCCGCGGGCACGAGGTCGATCTCGCCCGCCCCTGGCAGCGGGTTCGCTTCGTTGACGCCCTCGAGTCGGCCGGAGCATGGTCGCGCGACCCCGAGGAGCTGCGGGCGAAGCTGAACGAGGCCGGGGTGGACACCAAGCACGACCACACGTGGGCCCAGTTCGTCGACCATGCCTATTCGCACTTCGTCGAGCCCGAGCTGATCCAGCCCACGATCGTCTACGACTGGCCAATCGAGATGTCTCCGTTCGCGCGGACGACGGACGACGACCCCGCGCTCGTGGAACGGTTCGAGACCGTCGTCAGCGGGATGGAGTTCGCGAACGCCTTCAGCGAGCTGAACGACTCGGAGGAGCAGGCGGCGCGCTTCGCGATGCAGGCCGAGGAGAAGGCCGCGGGTGACGTGACCGCCGAAGGGGAGGATCCGGACTATGTGGAGGCGATGTCCTACGGGATGCCGCCGAACGGCGGCTGCGGCCTCGGGATCGACCGGTTGGCGATGGTGCTGTCGGGGCGGGACACGATCCGCGACGTGATCCTCTTCCCGATGCTGCGCGAGCGCGAGTAGTCGTGTTCGAGCGCTTCACGGCGCCGGCTCGGCAGGCGGTGGTTCTGGCGCAGGACGAGGCTCGCGGATTGGGACACGGCTACATCGGGACGAGCACCTGCTCCTCGGGTTGCTGCGTGAAAGACACGGCGTTGCGGCGCGTGTGCTCGACGACTTTGACATCCACGTAGACGAAGCTCGAGAACTGATCGTGCGCGATGTCGGACGAGGGAAGCCGGTTGCGTCCGGCGGACAGATTCTCGTTCACGCCGCGCGCGAAGAAGGTGTTGGAGTCGGGAAAGGACGCAGCTGAATCGCTTGGGCACGACTACATCGGGACCGAGCCAATTCTGGAGAAATCCGGGCTGGATCCGCAATTGCTTCGCCACGAATCCGGAGTGGATCGGCTACGTGCCGCAAGAGAGGCGCCGCTCGTTGGGCGACTGGGCTCTTGCGCTCGCATTCGCCCTCGGGTCTCTCGTCTTCGCCGCCGGCCTGCTCGCCGGCTGGCTGATCTGGGGCTGAGCGCTACCGCAGCTGCCCCGAGATTCGCTTTCCGAGCGTGATCAGCTGCTGGCGCTTCGGGCCGGGGCCGCACATCAGGAAGACGATCTCCCTGCCCACGGCCATGACCAGGACGCCCGTCACCTCGCCGCCGCCCGAGATCGTCCCGATCCCGGCGAGGTCGCCGATGTCGATCTTCCGCAGGTCGAGCTGGTCGATGATCCGCTTGGCGCGATCGCGAACCCTCTTCGCCTTCTCCTTGAAGCGTGCGAGATCGAGCCGCACCTCGCCGCCGGTGTCGGCGTTGTAGAAGCAGAGCCAGTGGTGGACATCGTCACCGCCGCTCTCCGAGGCGAAGGGAAAGATCCCGTCGCCCAGCACATCGCTCACCCGGGCCTGCCGAAGCAGTTTGCAGGCGCGGTTCCGTGACGGGCTCGTGCACTGCTCGGGATCGGACTGGGCGCGGATCGTGATCTCGCCCTTGACCTCGGGGCCGCCGAGGTTGCCGTTGGTCGAGGTGACCGGGAAGTGGCCGGGCCAGGCCAGATCGTCCTCATCGCCCCCTCCGACGCAGAAGGAGACCGACTCGGCTCCCCGGAAGCGCCTCACGTCGGTCGGCTTCACGAGGCCCCAGAAGTAGTTGTCGTCCGGCGCGAACTCGAACTCGACCCGCGCGACGTTCGGTGCGAGCTTGAAGTCGAGGAGCTTGGTGTGCAGCGGCTTGGTGGGCGGGCTGACGACGGTCGTCCCGGGGTCGATCACGAACTGCTTGGAGTTACGCCCGGTCGGCTTGAGCTGAACGCCGTGCGAGGGCTTCGCCAGCAGGCGGTCTCCCCAGAATTCCGCCACCAGCTCGCCGAGAGGATTCGGCGTCCGCATCCGCCTGACCAGCGCGTCCGCCAGGGCTTTGGTAGCGCCGGGCGCCTTGTAGTGGGCGATGACCTCGCGCTGGAGCGGCCAGCCGGGAGCGCCGATGAGGCCGCGGTCGTCCAGGAACTGGACGAAGCGAGACATCGCGTACTTGTACGTCCCCGCCGTGGCGTCGAGCGGGTAGTTCGGGTACTGGAGCGCGATGTCGTACATGTCCACTTCGGGGAAGCCGACCCGGTGCTCCGACCAGGTTGCGGAAGCCTCCTCCCACCACGGCACGCTGACCTGGGCTCGGTCGATCCCGTAGAACGAGTAGGCGTGGAAGAGCTCGTGGGCCGCGGTGCTCGCGATGTCGGCCGCGGGCTGGTTCGTGCGGACGACGAGCGCATCGACCGAGCGGTTCGAGCAGGTCGGGGCCGCGATCCCGAAGTCCCCGGCCGGGTCGAATTCCTTCGGAGTGAGGAGGATCCAGATCCGCTTCGGGCCGATGCGCGGCTGCGAGCCCAGCCCGGCGCGGAAGATGGACGTGACCCCGTGCGCGCTCAGCGCGGACTGAAGCGTTGCGCCGACGCTGCTCGACACGCCTCCGAAGAGGTGGATCTCGAAGGCGTCGCCGTTCGACCCCAGCACCCGGCCCGGGTTGCTCGTGTCGACGCAGTTTTGTTTGTCGTTGTAGGGAGTGGCAAACGTCGCGGACGGTGAGAAGTCGCTCGGCTCGACGGGCAGCACGAAAGCGACGACGAAGGTCACGCGCGCCTTCTTCGAACGGCAGGTCTCGCGCGAGGGAGCGCCCTTCGAGAGCGGCCCGACGATCCTGCTCTTGCAGCGCCAGCGCCTGCTTGATGCGCGGACGCGGCAGCTTCCCTGGCCGGCATAAGCCTTCTCGCAGGACTTGCTGAAGCGGATCGCGACTTTGCGCGCGGCCGCACAGCTGGCGCGCCGCGCCTTGATCTTGCGCTGGGCGAGCTTGAAGAACCCGGACAGCTCAGCCGGCCCGCGGCACGTGTGAGTCCGCGGCTTTCCGGGGCCCGCAGCGGCCGGCTCCCTCGCAAGCGCGACGCTTGCCGCCGCGCCGACCAGCAGGCTTGCCGAGCAGACGGCGAGAACGCCGAGTCCACGAGCCCGTTTCTCTCCCATGACCATGTGACAGCGAGTGTCAATGAGAGGCGTTGCAAAACCGTTGCAGCGGCTGCGGAGGAAATGTGTATGGAGGCCTCGGAGCGCCGACAGTGACCCCCGAGGCGTGCGCTACGATTGTCCGACCTCCACTGCGGGCGGTCGATTGGGCCGTCGCAGAAGGCGACGAAAGGAGGCGTGGGGGTTGTTCGAACGATTCACCGAACGGGCTCGACAGGTCGTAGTCCTGGCCCAGGACGAGGCGCGCGCTCTCAAGCACAACTACATCGGCACCGAGCACCTGCTCCTCGGCTTGCTGCGTGAGGAAGAGGGGCTCGCGGCGCGTGTCCTCGAGTCGCTGGACATCACCGTCGAGGAGGTCCGCGCCCAGGTCGCGCGCATCGTTGGGCAGGGCGACGAGGTGACGACCGGACAGATTCCGTTCACCCCCCGCGCGAAGAAGGTTCTCGAGCTGGCCCTCCGCGAGGCACTCTCGTTGGGCCACAACTACATCGGCACCGAGCACATCCTGCTCGGCCTCGTGCGCGAGAACGAGGGCGTCGCCGCCCGCATCCTGCTCGACTTCGACGCGGATGCGGAAAAGATTCGCAACGAGATCATCCGCATGCTTTCCGGCCCGGGCCGGCGCCAGCAGGGCGGGGCGCCGCCCGGCGAGAAGACCAAGAGCTCGAAGCTCCTCGACCAGTTCGGACGCAACTTCACGCGGCAGGCATCCGAGGGCAAGCTCGACCCGGTTGTGGGGCGCCAGACCGAGATGGAGCGCGTGATGCAGATCCTGTCGCGCCGCACCAAGAACAACCCGGTGCTGATCGGTGAGCCCGGCGTCGGCAAGACCGCCGTCGTCGAGGGCCTGGCCGCCCGCATCGCCGCCGGCAACGTCCCCGAGCTTCTGAAGGGGAAGCAGATCTACTCCCTCGACCTCGCAGCCCTCGTCGCGGGCTCGAAGTACCGCGGCGAGTTCGAGGAGCGCCTGAAGAAGGTGATGAAGGAGATCACCCAGCGCGGCGACATCATCCTGTTCATCGACGAGCTCCACAATCTCGTCGGCGCGGGCGCTGCCGAGGGCGCGATCGACGCGGCTTCCATCCTCAAGCCCGCCCTCGCGCGCGGTGAGCTGCAGACGATCGGCGCGACCACGCTCGACGAGTACCGCAAGTACCTCGAGCGGGACGCCGCGCTCGAGCGCCGTTTCCAGCAGATCCGGGTGGACGAGCCGAGCGTGGACGAGACCGTCCAGATCCTGCGCGGGCTGCGAGACCGCTACGAGGCTCATCACCGCTGCCAGATCACGGACGACGCCCTCCAGGCCGCCGCGAGCCTGTCCGACCGCTACATCCAGGATCGCCACCTTCCCGACAAGGCCATCGACCTGATCGACGAGGCCGCCTCCCGCATGCGCATCAAGACGATGAGCGCGCCACCGCGCCATCGCGAACTCGAAGAGGAGATCGACAAGGTCCGCAAGGACAAGGAGAATGCGATCGAGGCGCAGGAGTTCGAGAAGGCCGCGAGCCTCCGCGACAAGGAGCGCAAGCTGTCGCAGAAGAAGCGCGAGCTCGAGGAGAGCTGGCGCGAGCAGGAGACGAGCGACCAGCCCGAGGTCGGCAAGGAGGAGATCGCCGACATCGTCTCCATGTGGACGGGCATTCCGGTCTTCGAGCTGACCGAGGCCGAGTCGGAGCGGCTGGTGCGCATGGAGGACGAGCTGCACAAGCGCGTCGTCGGCCAGAACGAGGCGATCATCGCCGTGTCCAAGGCGATCCGGCGCGCCCGCGCGGGGATCAAGGACCCCAAGCGCCCGACCGGCTCGTTCATCTTCCTGGGGCCCTCAGGCGTCGGCAAGACCGAGCTCGCGCGCACGCTCGCGGAATTCCTCTTCGGCGACGAGGAAGCCATGATCCAGGTCGACATGTCGGAGTACATGGAGAAGCACTCCGTGTCCCGGCTCGTCGGCTCGCCGCCCGGCTACATCGGCTACGACGAGGGCGGCCAGCTCACCGAGGCCGTCCGGCGCAAGCCGTACTCGGTCGTCCTCCTTGACGAGGTCGAGAAGGCGCATCCGGACGTCTTCAACATCCTCCTGCAGATCCTCGAGGACGGGAAGCTGACCGACGCCCAGGGCCGCCGGGTCGACTTCCGGAACGCGATCATGATCATGACCTCGAACATCGGCGCGTCCACGATCTCCAAAAACGTCACGCTCGGCTTCTCGATCGGCGATGACACCGGGCTGTCCTACGAGGAGATGAAGGACCGGATCATGGGAGAGCTGAAGAAGGTCTTCCGGCCCGAGCTCTTGAACCGGATCGACGAGGTCATCGTCTTCCACAAGCTGGCGCGGGAAGAGATCTTGGAGATCGTCGATCTGCTACTCGCCCGGCTGCGGGAGCAGATGGCCATCCACGACGCGGCCATCGACCTCACCGACGAGGCCAAGGAGCTGCTGGTGGAGAAGGGCTACGACCCGACGATGGGCGCTCGGCCGCTGCGGCGGGCCATCCAGCGCTACATCGAGGATCCGCTCGCGGACTTCGTGCTCGGGCGGGAGCTCGAGCCTGGCTCGACCATCCTCATCGCCCGCAAGAACGACGAGGAAGTCGACATCACCATCCTCCCGGGCGCTCCGCCGCCTCCGGAGGAGGAGAAGAAGGTCACGGTGCCGCCGGAGCCGGAGGAGCCCACGGGCGAGGCGGAGCCGGGGCCGGACGAGCCGGCCGCTGCGGATTAGTCCCAGCGCTTGACGAGATAGGTGCAGGTCTCGCGCGCCATGCGCTCGTTGCCCTGCTCGTCGAGATAGGGATACGAGACGACGAGCTCGCCGTAGCCTGACTCTTCGTAGCCCTCCTTCGCGTACAGGCGACGTGCGGGCTCGTTGTCGATCGCGACCGCGAGTCCGAGGACGCGGAAGCCGCGCTGATCGGCTTGAGCCTGGGCCTGGCGCATCAGCGTCGTCCCGACCCCCGCGCGGCGGTGCGCGGAGGCGACCGCCAGGTCCTCGATCTCCGCGGCTCCGGCGCGACGAGCGCGCTCAGAGAGCTTCCGTCCGCCGAGTCGAAGGTTGAGGTGGCCGACGGGCTCCGAGTCACGCCACGCGATGAGGTAGACGCCGTAACCGCGCTGCTGGAGCTTGAGCCGGTCGTCGTGCCTGCCTGCGTAGCGGGGCAGGAGTCTTTCGACCGCCTCGAGCTCATCGCGGGCGAGCGGCCTGACGTCGATCAGGCCTGAGCGAGCTTCACGCGTCTGTACAGCCTCCACGTCTCCTCCGTCGATCGGAATAGCCCGAAGCGCGCAAGCGGAAACCGGAACTCTGGAGTATCGCCGACGCGTGTGCGCGCGTCCGCGAGATCGTCCGCGGAAAGCCCCGCCGCGAGCGTCCCGTGGAAGTAGTACGGGACCGGCTCGTCGCTCTCGTACATCCCGGGCTCCAGCCCAAGAGCGTCAAGCAAGTCGTGCTGGAGGGCGAGCAGCCGCGGGTTCTGCTCCACGTCCAGGAACACCACTCCCTCCTCCTCGAAGAACCCGTACCCGCGCATGACCATCTCGAACGGCGTCGTCTCCCGCGCGAGCTGTTCGAGGTAGGCCTCGTGCCGCTCGGCGTCGTCCGCCTCGAACGGTTGCTTGATGGTGACGTGGGGCTCCAGCACGAGCGTCCTGTGGCTCGCGTCGTAGCGCTCGTACAGGGCGGCCTGGACGCTCCGCATGAAGTTGTGCACCTCGTCCGGAAGCAGGATGACGTACACGAATTGCATACATGGATTCTCTCGCGTCGGTGGTGCTATCGTCGCCGCGTCCAGTCGTCAAGGAGGGATCGAGATGGCAGACGCAAAGCAGGTGGCAGCCGAGTTCGTAGATGCCTTCAACGCCATGACGAGCAGAGGATGCGGAAGGTGAATGCCGACATCGCCGTTCTCGAGGCGCCTGGGGACGTGCGCCTCGAAGGCGGGGATCCGGTGACCCAGTACGCGATGACGTGGCTGAACGCCTTCCCCGATGCGCGAATCACGGTCCTGAACGAGCTCGTGGCCGGCGAATGGATCGCACAGGAATTCACCTTCGAAGGAACTCACACGGCAAGTTTGTCGACACCAATGGGGGACATTTCCGCCACCAACCGCGCGCTGAAAGGGCGTGGCGCGCAGATCTTTCGGGTCGAAGGAGACGTCGTCACCGACACGCGGCTGTACTTCGACCAGGTCGAGGTGATGACCCAGCTCGGCCTCATGCCGGAAACGGCCGCGGCCGGGTAGACGCTCAAGGTTCTCTCAAGGCCGGCGTGCGCTTCTCGATCCTCGCGCGCCGGCCCGGTCTCACCGTGCTCACGGGCGCGGTGGCCATCGCCTTCTCGGGGATTCTCTTCCGGCTCTCGCATGTGTCGCCGTCGACCGGCGCCTTCTACCGCTGCGTGTGGGCGCTGCCGCTGCTCTGGCTGATCGCCCGCTGGGAGGAGCGGCGCTGGGGCCCTCGGCCGGCGCGCTCCCGCTACTTCGCTTGGGGTGCAGGAGCGCTCTTCGCGGCGGATCTCGTCCTGTGGCACAACGCGATCGAGCAGGTCGGTGCGGGCCTCGCCACCGTGCTCGGGAACATCCAGGTGGTCCTGGTCGGCCTGCTGGCCTGGGCTCTGCTGCGCGAGCGGCCGAATAGAGCGTCACTGGTGGCGATTCCGATCGTCGCCGTGGGAATCGTCTTGATCTCGGGCGTCTTCGAAACCGGCGCGTACGGGTCGGATCCGAAGCTCGGCGCAGTGTTCGGCGTGCTGACCGGAATCGCCTACTCCGGGTTCCTGCTCATGTTGCGGCAAGGGGGCCGCGGCGTGCCGGGCCCTGCGGGGCCGCTGTTCGACGCCACGCTGTCCTCGGCGCTCGGGTGTTTGCTTATCGGAGTCGTCGTCGGCGACCTCGACTTCACGCCGAGCCTCGCCGCCCAAGGGTGGCTGATCCTGCTGGCGCTGAGCTCGCAGGTGCTGGGGTGGCTGCTGATCGCGATCTCGCTTCCGCGCCTGCCGGCCGTCGCCACCTCGGTCTCACTGACCTTCCAGCCCGTCTGCTCTGTGCTCCTGGCCGCGCTGATCCTGGGCGAGTCTCCCTCCGCGCTACAGCTCATCGGCGCGGCCGGCATCCTCGTCGGGCTCGTGGTCGCCTCGCTCGGCCGTCGAACTGCGCCTCCGCCGGAGCCCGAGCTCGCGGGCTGAAAGCCGACACAGAATCGGCACAGAGAGTGTCCGAAGCCGAACGTAGGGTGGAGGCATGGCCAAGGCCGCGGTCCAGTACGCGTGCTCCGAGTGCGGCTACTCCGCCGGCCGGTGGTTCGGGCGCTGCCCGGGATGTGGGTCGTTCGGAACGCTAGAGGAGGAGGCCATCGAAGCGGCGGCCAAGGCCGACGCGCGCTCGCTTCTTCGCCTCGTCGACGTCGAGGTCGACGAGGCGATCCGGATTCCGACCGGCGTCCCCGAGCTTGATCGCGTCCTCGGCGGCGGCCTCGTCCCCGCCTCACTCGTGCTGGTCGGCGGCGAGCCCGGGGTGGGGAAGTCGACCCTGCTCCTGACCGCGCTGGCGGCGATGAGCGCCGAACGGCGCGTCCTGCTCGTCACTGGTGAGGAGTCCGTTGCGCAGGTCAAGCTCCGCGCCGCGAGGCTCGGCGGCGCCGCCCAGGTCGAGATCCTGGCCGAAACCGAGCTCGAAGTCGTGTGCGCAACTCTCGAGCAGGAGCGTCCCGAGGTGTGCGTGATCGACTCGGTACAGACGCTGTACTCGACCGAGCTGGGCTCGGCGCCGGGCTCGGTCGCGCAGGTGCGCGAGGCGGCCGGGCGGCTGCTTCGAGTGGCGAAGGAGGCCGGGATCGCGACAATCCTCGTCGGCCACGTGACGAAGGACGGAGCGGTCGCCGGCCCGCGCGTTCTCGAGCACCTCGTGGACTGCGTGCTCCAGTTCGAGGGCGACCGCTACCGGGAGCACCGCGTCCTGCGCGCGGCCAAGAACCGCTTCGGCTCCACCAACGAGCTTGGCGTGTTCGAGATGACCGGCGCCGGCCTGGTCGGTGTCCCGGAGCCGTCGGAGCTCTTCGGGCGCACCGAGCACGGAGAGATCGGCTCGGCCGTCGCCTGCGCTCTGGAGGGGACGCGTCCGATCCTGCTCGAGATCCAGGCTCTCGTGGCGCCGATTGATCTGACGATGCCGCGCCGGGTGGCCACCGGCATCGACCCGAAGCGGCTCTCCATGATCGTGGCCGTCCTATCCAGGCACGCCGGCATTGCGCTCGGGCAAGCCGACGTGTTCGTCAACGTGGCCGGCGGCGTCCGCATCGACGAGCCCGGAGCCGATCTCGCGGTCGCGCTCGCGATCGCGTCGGCGGCAAAGGGAGCGCCGGTACGCGACTCCCTGGCAGCGTTCGGCGAGATCGGCCTGACGGGGCGGTTGCGGGTGGCAACGCAGGCCGAGCGGCGGCTGGAGGAATGCGCGAAGCTGGGCCTGGGCTCAGTTCTCGTGCCGACCGGCACGAAGACACGTGGCAAACTTTCCTGCGCCGAGGCGGACACCCTTCGCAAGGCGATCGCCGCGGGACTCGATGCAACGGGAGAAGGGACATAGAGAAGAGCGCCTGACCGCACCCGAGGTGGGGTTCGTCAGGAAGCCCGCGGAGGACGATCCCCGCCGCGACCCCAAGCTTCTGGACGCTATCGCGCGCGTCGCGCCCGGAACAGACCTGCGTCAGGGCATCGACGACATCATCCGCTCGCACGAGGGCGCACTGATCGTGATCGGCGAGCCGGACAAGTACACGTTCATGTTCTCCGGCGGGATCCGCCTCGACGTCCCCTTCACTCCTCAGTTCCTGTACGAACTGGCCAAGATGGACGGCGCGATCATCGTCGCCTCGGACCTGTCGAAGATCGCCTACGCGAACGTCCAGCTGATGCCGGATCCGTCCATCCCGTCGGCCGAAACCGGGACGCGGCACCGCACGGCCGAGCGCGTCGCCAAGCAGACCGACGCGCTCGTGATCTCCATCTCGCAGCAGCGCGAGACGGTCACGCTCTTCGTGGACAGCGTCCGCTACCAGCTTGACCTGATCGCGGAGGCGCTGTCGAAGACGAACCAGGCGCTCGCGACGATCGAGACCTACCGGCAGCGGCTCGAACAGGTCCTGAAGCGCCTGACCGCGCTCGAGTTCCAGAACGCGGTCATGCTGGACGATGTCCTCGTCGTGATCCAGCGGGCGGAGATGACGACCCGGATGGCCGACGAGATCGAGCGTGACATCGCCGAGCTGGGAACTGAGGGCAGGATGATCCGCATCCAGCTCGCGGAGCTGATGGACGGCGTGCTCGAGGAGAAGCGCGCGGTCGTGTTCGACTACCAGGCCGGCGGGAGTCGTGAAGAGTTCGAGGAGACGCTCGCCCGGCTATCGCAGCTCTCGTACTCCGAGCTGCTCGAGTCGGAGGTGTTGGCGGAGGCGCTCGGCTACGACCGAAACGTGAATCCGCTCGATTTCGCCGTCTCTCCGCGCGGCTACCGCGTTCTCACACGCATCCCGCGGCTGCCCAGGCGGGTGATCGAGAGCGTGGTCGCCGATCTCGAGGGGTTAGAGGCCATCGTGCGCGCATCGCGCCAGGAGCTCGAGGAAGTGGAAGGTGTCGGCCGCGCGCGGGCGCGTGAGATCCGCGAAGGACTCCGCCGCCTCCAGGAGCACAATCTCGTCGACCGCTACCTCCAGCTCTAGCCGGCCGAGCTGGATCTGCCTCTGTGCAGGGATTTTCGCAAAATCCCTGGAAACTGTGCCCTTTTTGAGCCAAATCAGCTATACTGAACGCACTCCGCCGGCGACAGACTTAGTCGCCGGCTTCTTGGCGAATACGGGCGAAAGGAAGGGTCGCTTGTACAAAGTCGGCGACAAAGTGGTCTACCCCCATCACGGGGCGGGCACCGTCGTGAAGAAGGAAATGCGCGAGGTGCTCGGAGAGAAGCGTGAGTATTTGACAATCCGGATCCTCCACAACGATATGACGGTCAACGTGCCTTGCGAGAACGCGGAAAAGGTCGGTCTGCGGAGGGTGATCGACGAGAAGATGGTCGAACAAGTCGTGAAGGCGCTCACCGGGAACGGCACCGTGATGCCGAAGAACTGGAACCGGCGCTTCAAGCACAACCGCGACAAGATGAAGACCGGTGACATCTTCGAGCTGGCGGAGGTGGTCAGGAACCTCTCTCTCCGCGATCACGAGAAGGGCCTCTCGACGGGCGAGAAGCAGATGTTCGTCAAGGCCAAGAAGATCCTGTCCAGCGAGCTCATGTACGCCAAGGACATGGACGAAGAAGAGGCGGCCGACTGGCTCGAGGACGTCCTCAGCGGAGTCGGAAAGCGCAAGCGGAAGTCGAAGAAGACGACGAAGGTCGCCGCGACGGCGTGAGTGTTTGGGCCGTTGTCGCGGCCGCAGGTCGCGGCGAGCGGCTCGGATCGGATCGACCCAAGGCCTTCGCGCGGCTGGGCGACCGGCCGCTTCTGGCCGAGAGCTTGGAGCGCCTCGATGCCTCCGGCTGGATCGAGGCGATCGTGGTCGCTGCTCCCGCGGGCTGGGAGGAGCCCGTGATCCTGCTGGCCGAGGAGCTCGGCTGCGGGAAGGTCAGCGCCTCCGTTGCGGGAGGGGAGAGCCGCGCCGAGTCGGTGCGAGCGGCAATGGCGGAGATCCCCGGCGACGCGCTGGTCACCCTTGTTCACGACGCGGCTCGGCCGTTCGTGACAGACGAGGTCGTCGAGCGCGTCCTTGCGCCTCTATCGGAGGGCTGGGACGGTGTGGTGCCGACGCTTCCGCTCTCCGACACGGTCAAGCGGGTGTCCGGCGAGACGGTGGTGGAGACGCTCGACCGCGTCGAGCTCGTCTCGGTTCAGACGCCGCAGGCCTTCCCCGCACCGACGCTTCGGGAGGCCCTCGAAGGGGACATCTCGGGTGCGAGCGACTGCGCCTCCCTGGTCGAGGCGCGCGGCGGCCGGGTGCGGATCGTCGAAGGCGATCCGAGGCTCCTGAAGGTGACGACGGCTGCCGACCTCGAGCGCGTTGCAGCGTTGCTGTGATCGTCGACTACCACATGCACTTGCGGACCGGCCCGCGTGGTTCGAGCGAGGAGATCGACCACACGATCGAGGGAGTCGAGCGCTTCGTGGAGAAGGCGCGTGAGCGCGGAGTGGACGAGATCGGGTTCACCGAGCACGTCTACTACTTCCGCCAGACCCGCGACCTCTGGTCGGTTCCATACCAGATCGAGCGGTGCAAGCACGATCTGGCCACGTACTGCGGCGCGGTGCTCGAGGCGAAGCGGCGAGGACTGCCGGTGAAGCTTGGGCTGGAAGTCGACTACGTGCCGGGCCGGGAGCGGGAGACGTACGACATGCTCGAGCCCTACCCGTGGGACTACCTGCTCGGGTCGGTGCACATGATCGAGGGGCATGCGGTCGACGGCCGGCCGGGGTTGTGGGGCCACCTGCCGGTCGAAGAGGTCTGGCGCCGGTACTTCATCGCTTTGAGGGGAGCGGCCCGCAGCGGGCTCTTCGACGTCCTCTCCCATCCCGATCTCGTCAAGATCTTCGGCATGCGCCCCGGGGCGGAGGAGATCGCGTTGCACCACGAGGAGACCGCGGATGCGATCGAGGCGAGTGGTGTCGCGATCGAGGTCTCGACCGCCGGGTTGCGCAAGCCCGTTGGTGAGCTGTATCCGGATCCCGAGCTCCTGGTCGCTTGCCGCGCGCGCGGCGTCGAGGTTACGACCGCCTCCGACGCGCACGTCCCGGACGACCTCGGACGCGACTTCGATCTCGCATTCGATCTGCTGCGGTCTGTCGGGTACGAGACCGTTACTGTCTTCGAGGACCGGAAGCGCCGGCAGGAGCCGTTCGGATGAGCGATCTTCGGGTCGGAACCGGGTTCGATGCGCACGCCTTCGGCGAGGGCGTTCCGCTGGTGCTGGGTGGGGTGATGTTCGAGCACCCGCGCGGGCTCGTAGGCCATTCCGACGGGGACGTGATCGCGCACGCGCTGATCGACGCGCTCCTGTCGGCCGCCGGGGAGGGCGACATCGGCATGCTGTTTCCCTCGGACGATCCCGGGCTCGAGGGGATCGAGTCGCTGGAGATGCTCCGGACGGCCTACCGGCGGGTGACGGGGAGCGGGTGGGAGTTGGTCAACGCTGCCTGCGTTCTGATCGGAGAGGAGCCTCGAATCGCGGAACGGCGCGAGGAGATGACTGCCGCGCTGGCCGGAGCGCTCGGGGTCGAGCCCGGCCGGATCTCCGTGGCGGGGACGACCACCGACAAGCTCGGCTTCACGGGCCGGGGCGAAGGGCTCGCCGCACAGGCGGTGGCCCTTCTGCGCCGCGTCTAGCACACCCTCTACAGAGTCTGGGGGCCCCCGACCCCCGCCTTGCAATCAGCCTAGCGGCGTCGGGCGCACGCGTGGGTGTCGAAAGTGTGTCGAAATGCCGCGCCGTCGCCCCTCGCCCGAACCTTCGATCCCTCGGGCAGAAATGAGGTCCTTCGAAGGAACGCCAGCCTGCTACGCCGCCGCCGGGAGAGTGAAAGAGACGCGCACCCCGCCCGCCGGGCGAGGCTCGGCCCAGATATGTCCTCCCTGCGCCTCGACCAGGCCGCGGGCGATCGCCAGACCGATCCCGCCGCCTCCGCTCTCGCTCGAGCGGGCACGGTCACCGCGCCAGAAACGGTCGAACACGTGAGGCAATGAGTCGGCCTCTATCCCCTCGCCTGTATCTTCGACGCTGACGCGCACCATCCCGTCGGTCGAATCGACAACCACGGCGACCGCGCCGTCGGAAGGCGTGTGCCGGAGCGAGTTGGTCAGGAGGTTGAAAAGGACTCGTTCGACCTTGTCGGGCGCGCACCACACCGAGACCGGCTTGTCGATCCGCGCCTCGAGGCTGACCTGCTTCGCGTGCGCCTCGGGCTTGAGCCCGCGCAGGCACGACTCAACCATTGTCTCGATCGGGGCCGCTTGGAGCTCGAGCGTCAGCACGCCGGCGTCGATTCGAGCCAGCTCGAAGAGGTCGTCCACAAGCGTCCCGAGGCGCCGTACCTGATCGCGCAGCAGCGGAAGATAGGCATCCGGCTCCGCGAGCCCGTCTTCGAGGGCCTCGATGATTGCCTGCATGGACGCGATCGGAGTCCGAAGATCGTGACTTGCCCAGGCGACGAGCTGCCGGCGCGCATCGAATAGCCGCTCGATGTTCGCGGCCATCTCGTTGAACGAGGCTCCGAGCTCGGCAAGCTCTCGGGGCCCGCCTTCCGAAGCTCGCGCGGTGAGATCGCCTTCGGCGAACTGGGAAGAGGTCGCCCGCAGCCGGTCGACCCGACGCGAGATGGAACCTGCGAGGACCAGTGCCGCTGCAACTGCCGCTGAGGCTGAGGCCGAGGCCACCGCGAGGATCTTCACGTCCGAGCCCATGTGGAACATCACCCAGCCAGAGAGCAGCACCGCTGCGAGCGGAAGCACCACCGCCAATAGCGCGAGACCGGCGAGCTGGAGCCGCACCGTGGGCAGGAGACGGAGGCCGAGGACGGTGGCGACTCCGACCCCGACCGTCGCGAGCGTGACGACCGCGGCGAGCCCGATCATTCGACGAAGCGGTAGCCGACGCCCCAGATCGTCTCTAGGAAGCGCGGGTTGGAGGGGTCGTCCTCGATCTTGCGGCGCAGTCGGCGGATGTGCACGGTCACCGTCCCGGTGTCGACGGCCGCGTCGTACCCCCAGATGCGATCCATCAGCTGGTCCCGCGAGAACACCCGGCGCGGATGACTGGCGAGAAACCACAGCAGGTCGAACTCCTTGGCGGTCAGGCGGACCTGCTCGCCGGTTTTCGTGACCTCTCGTGTCGACGCGTCGATTGCGAGCCCGTCGAAGGACAGACGCTTGTCGCGGGAAGGGGCGGGGGTGGAGCGCCTCAGCACGGTACGGACGCGCGCAGTGAGCTCTCTGGGCGAGAACGGCTTCGTGACGTAGTCGTCCGCACCGATCTCGAGACCGACAACGCGGTCCGTCTCCTCCCCGCGAGCGGTGAGCATGATGACGGGCAAATTCGAGCGCGACCGGATCCAGCGGCAGAGGGACAGCCCGTCGGTGCCGGGCAACATCAGGTCGAGGACGACGAGGCTCGGCGATTCAGCCTCGAGAAGCTCTCGCGCTCGGTCGCCGTCGGCAGCTTCGAGTGTTCGGTACCCCTCGCGCTGGAGATAGCGGACCACCACTTCGCGCACGATCTGCTCGTCGTCGACGACGAGAACCGTCTTCACAAAGTCGCTCTTCCCCAAAAGTGCGTGTGCGAACCCGTCCAGAGGAGGTGCGGCGGGATTACCGCCGCACCTCGGGAAGCTCGTTGTCTCACGGAAACTTGATGACCGGGCATACGAACTCCTTTACCACCGGGCCGGCAGTGGCGCCGCCCGCGTCGATGTCGGCGAAGATCGCGGCCAACTCGGCATTCGTGTCGATGGTGCCGCTTCCGTTCAGATCGTGATCGGCGAGAGCATCGGAGTAGCTCGAGTTGAACACGATCGGACGGACCATCCACCGACCTCCGTTATATCCGGGGTCGCCCGGGGCCGCCGTCGCCACGTTCAGCTGCAGGCCGCCGAAGTCGTAGATTGCGTCGAAACTGTGGGTCGGCGCCCCTGTCCCGGTGAGATCTGTCGGCGTCGAGACAGTTCGGTAGACGTCGCCGTTGACATAGAAAGCGGGCCCCGCTACGCCGCCTGCCCCCTTTCCCGCCGTGGCCGCAGTCGCGAGAGCGAGGCCTATTGCGGTGAGAAGCGCGATGCCAAGAGCGAACCGGCGCATGATGTCCCTCCTCGGTCGATTACCGGTGAGCAGAGGACTTTTCCCGCGGGAGATTGCGCCCGGGCTAAGGGGTTCTTAAAAGAAGCTGAACTATTTAGGGAGACGGCCGGGCGCTGACGCGCGCGCAATATGACCTCTACAGAGTCTGGGGGCCCCCGAGCCCCCGCCTTGCGATCAGCCTAGCGGCGACGGCCTCACGCGTATGTGCCGGAAATGTGCCAACTCCTTCGAGGGGAGACCGCACCGATCACATGTTCACACCGGCAGCTCGGCCACCCCGTCGCGAACGGTGACCAGCCCGTCTCGCTCCAGCGACGCGACGGCCTCCTCGTCAATGGGCTCCCGACCGTCGGCCACGGCCCGCAGCGCCCTCGCGCGACGCTGCCGGAAGGAGCCCTCGAACGGGCCCTGCTTCCGCTGAGGCTCGTAGCGACGGCCGCGTGACGGGCAATTCGACGCGAGCGGACACGACCCGCAGCGCGGGATACGCGCGAGGCACACCGTCGCGCCGAGGTCCATCAGCGCCTGTCCGCACTCCGGCCCCAGCTTCATCCGCGAGCGCTCGAGCACCCGGCCGACGTTCGTGTCCACCGGAAGCACGCGCCGCCCCAATGCAAAGCATGCGACCGCATCCGCCGTATACCTCCCGACACCGGGAAGCTCCGTCATGTCGTCGGGCCAGCCTTCCGCCACCACCCGCTGCGCAGCTGCATGCAAATTCACCGCGCGCCGGTTGTAGCCGAGCCCCTGCCAGGCTCGAATGACGTCCCCCCGCGGCGCCGACGCCAGTGCCTCGACGGTCGGCCACCGCTTCAACCAGGCCCGGTAGCGCGGAACCACCCGTTCGACCTGGGTCTGCTGCAGCATCACCTCGGAGACGAGGATCGCGTACGGATCTCGCGTTCTCCGCCAGGGCAGGTCACGCCCGTTCGCGCGAAACCACTCGAGCAAGGCCGCCTCCACGAACGCCGAGTGTAGATTGACTCCCGGAATGACGCGCGTGCGATTTGCTCCCAGCCCGACGGGCTCGCTCCACATTGGCAACGCCCTTACCGCACTGGCGAACCGCCGCTTCGGGGACTTCATGCTGCTCCGCATCGACGACACGGATCCGGCGCGTAACGTGTCCGGCGGCGAGGAGGCGATCGTGGCCGACCTCGAGTGGCTGGGGATCTCCTGGGACGAAGGTCCCGTGCGCCAGAGCGAGCGGCAGGACCACTACCGAGAGGCGGCCGACACGCTTGGCGACCGTTTCGACGGGATCACGTTGCTGCGCGACGACGGCACGGCGACGTACCACCTCGCCTCGGTCGTCGACGACGTCGAGTTCGAGATCACGCACGTCATCCGCGGCAAGGAGCATCTGCCGAACGAGCCGCTCCATCGCCGTCTCCACGAGGCGCTCGGCACGCGGCCGCCCGAATACATCCACCACGGCCTCATCGTCGGCGAGGACGGAAAGAAGATCTCCAAGCGGGCGGAAGGAGCGACGGTCGCGTCTCTGAGGCAGGCGGGCATCCCGCCCGAGGCGGTCCATGCCTACCTCGAAGAGCTCGATCTTCCCCGTGGTGACGTCCACTACGACCTCGCCCGCATCCGGCGCCTCTCAGTGGACGCGATCGCGGCGATGCCCGATGACCGGCTTGCAGACGAGGCCGGCGTGCCCCGGGAGGTCGTCCCAGCCCTGCGCGGGGCCCGCGACCTCAACGAGGCGCGGGACGCGGCGCGTGCCGTCCTCGAGCCCTCGCCGGTGCGCCTCGACGAGTCGGCCCGCCCGACGCTCGAGCGGTTCCGGGAGCTGCGAGAAGGCGCGAACGGGAATCTCGACAACGCCGGCGCCCGCGCGCTGATCCGCGAATTGAAGGCGGTGGGCGGAGACCTCCGTTCGCTGCGGCTGGCGCTGACCGGGCGAGAGCGCGGCCCCGAGCTTGCCGCGATCGTCGCCGCGCTCGACCGGGACGAGGCGCTGCGGAGGATCGATGCAGCTCTATGACACGCTGACCCGGGCTAAGCAAGAGCTTCCGCCGGCGCCGGGCCCGATCCGCATGTACTTCTGCGGCCCCACCGTCTACCAGCGCATCCACATCGGCAACGCCCGTCCATTCGTCGTCTCGATGTGGCTGAAGAGCTGGCTCGAGCGCCAGGGCTACGAGGTCACGCTGGTCGAGAACATCACCGACATCAACGACAAGATCTACCGCGCTGCGCCCGGAGCCAGCGCCGAGCTGGCCGAGAACGCGTCGCGCTGGTACATCGAGGACACCGAGTTGCTCGGGCTTGGTCGCCCCGACGCCGAGCCGAAGGCCAGCGAGACGATCCCCGAGATCGTCTCCTTGATCCAGGAGCTGGTGGACCGGGAGCTCGCCTATCCGGCTGGCGGCGATGTCTACTACCGCGTCCACCGCTTCCCAGACTACGGCCGGCTCGCCGGCCGCGAGGAGCACGAGGCGCCCCGCAATCCTTCTGAGGAGGAGGAGTCGAGCGCACTCAAGGAGGACCCGCGCGACTTCGCGCTCTGGAAGGCGCACAAGGAGGGCGAGGACACCTGGTGGGAGTCCCCCTGGGGGCGGGGCCGCCCAGGGTGGCACATCGAGTGCTCGGCCATGGCCGAGAAGTTCCTCGGGTCGGCCTTCGAGATCCACGGCGGGGGTCTCGACCTCGTCTTTCCGCACCACGAAAACGAGATCGCCCAATCCCGCGGAGCTGGCCGGGACTTCGCCCGGATGTGGATGCACAACGGGATGCTCCGCCTCGCCGGCGAGAAGATGTCCAAGTCGCTCGGGAACATCGTCTCGCTCCGGGACGCGTACGAACGGTGGGGACGGGAGACGCTGCTCGTGTACTTCCTCGGGGCCCACTGGCACAAGCCGATGGACTACTCGGACGAGTCGCTCGAGTCCGCGCGGGCGCAGGCAGAGAGCTTCCGCAACGTCTTCCGCGAGCCCTCTCGGCCCGCTCCCGAAGGGGCGTGGGAACAGTTGGTTTCGGCGCTCGAGGACGACTTCAACACTCCTGACGCCCTGGCTCTCATGCACCAGTGGCGTCACCACGACCCTCTGCTTCGCGCGCTCGAGGTCTTCGGGCTGGGCTCGCTGGCCGAGCTTCCGCACGCTCCGGCGGAGGTCGTCTCGCTCGCGGAGAAGAGGCGCGAGGCGAGAGACCGTCGCGACTTCGAGGAGGCCGACCGTCTCCGCCAGGAGCTCGAGCAGGCCGGCTGGGAAGCGCGCGACGTCGCCGACGGGCCGGGGTACAGGCTCGTTCCGCGCTCGTGAGCCGCGAGCAGGTCTACGGTCGGCGGGCCGTGCGCGAGGCGCTTCGCGGGAGGCGCGAAGTGCTCGAACTGTGGGTCACCGAGCGGGCGCTCGCCTCCGAGGAGTGGCTACGCGACGTGAGCGGGCTGCGCGTGCAGGTCAAGCAGGAGCGGGCCCTGACCGGGGCGGGCGCGACACCGGATCACCAGGGCGTTCTGGCCTGGTGCGAGGCCTATCCGTATGGCGACGCCTACGAGCTCGCCGCCGAGCCCGAGCCGTTGCTCGTCTGTCTCGACCGGGTGACCGATCCACACAATCTGGGCGCCGTTTGCAGGAGCATCGAGGGCGCGGGGGCGACCGGGATCGTCCTGCCCTCGCACGGTTCGGCGCGCGTCACCCCCGCCGTCTGCAGGGCCTCCGCGGGGGCGGTGGAACACGTCCGGATTGCAGTCGTCCAGAACCTCGCCACCTTCCTGACCGAGATCAAAGGGCCGAATTTGTGGGTGTGGGAGGCGTCGGGAGAGGCCGAGACCCCGATCTGGGACGCGGACCTGCACGGCGGAGTCGCGCTCGTCCTCGGGGCCGAAGGGAAAGGGATACGCCCCCTCGTCCGCCGGGCATGCGACGCGGCGGTCGCGATTCCGCTCGCCGGCCGGGTGGAGTCCCTCAACGTAAGCGTCGCCGCCGCGCTGCTTGCCTACGAGGCCAGGCGGCAGCGGCTCGCCGCCATGGTGCGGACGGATGCCTGAGCCGACCCTCTACCTCTTCGACGGCTTCAACGTCCTGCACGCCGGGGAGTTCGAGGACGTCCGGGAGCTTCGGGACGAGCTCGCGAGCTTCGTCGCCCTGCGAGGAGCGCGCGGGGTCGTCGTCTTCGACGGCGTCGGCCCGGACGAGATCATCGGCCCGCTGGAGGTTCGCTACGCGGAGAACGCGGACGCACTTCTCGAGCGCCTGGCCAGCGAGAACCGCGGCCGCGAACGGGTCTGTCTGGTGTCCTCGGACGCGGCCGTTCGGGGCACGTCCGGGCAGGAGGTGACGAAGGTCAGCTCGCGGACGTTCGTTCGAAGCATCGAGGCCGCCGGTCACCGCGAGGCCTCTCGCTCCCAGCTCGGGGACCGCCTCGATCCCAGCACACGCGAGCGTCTCGAGCGGATGCGACGCGAACACTAGTTCGTTCCGAGCGCAACTCCGGTCTTGCCAGTTCCGCCGGGCCGTGCTATGGTCGGGCTCAACCTGAGATTGAGAGTCAGCGCCATCGGTGCCCGGATTTCCTGCTTTACCTGCTGAAATCATGACTCCAAAGCCAGCGACAGCCCCCATCCACACTGCGAAACCTCAACGAGAGCTTGAGGATCGTCGGCTCGCGCTGCTGGCACGCAACGGGGACAAGCGAGCCGGGGAAGAGCTTATCCGGCGCTACACCGGCTTCGTCCGCATGAAGGCGAGCTCGTACTTCCTCGCCGGCGGAGAGTCCGAGGACCTCATCCAGGAGGGCCTGATCGGCCTCTACAAGGCGGTGCGGGACTACCGCTCCGACAAGGAGACCTCGTTCAGGAGCTTCGCCGAGCTGTGCGTGACGAGGCAGATAATCACCGCGATCAAGACCGCGACCAGGCTGAAGCACCAGGCGCTCAACCACTACGTCTCATTCGGCCAGACGCCGGCCGGGCAGGAATCCGACAGCGACTGCACGCTCGGAGACGCGCTTCCCGGCTCTCGTGTCGACGATCCGGTCGTGCAGGTGATCTCGACCGAGGAGCTCCAGAGCCTCATCTTCTGCCTCGGCACCGGCCTCTCGAGGCTGGAGGCCGACGCGCTGCGGATGTACCTCGAGGGCTCTTCGTACGAAGAGATGGCGGCCGATCTCGACTGCGACACGAAGACGATCGACAACGCGCTCCAGCGCGTCAAGCGCAAGATCCTGAATCACCAGCGCGAGCGGCAAGTCCTGCAGTAGCGCGCGTACCATTGGCGGTGCGCCGGGGTAGCTCAGCGGTAGAGCAATCGCCTTGTAAGCGATCGGTCGCGGGTTCGAGTCCCGCCCCCGGCTCCTATCCGGCTTGCGCCAGGGCGTGCTCGAGGTCTGCCCACAGTTCTTCGACGTCCTCCAGCCCGACGCTGAGCCGAAGCAGGTTCTCCGGCACGCGGTCTCCTTCCCAGCGGTACCGCGTCTCCATCGTCGAGTCCACGCCGCCGAGGCTGGTTGCGTTGCGGATGAGCCGAGTGGACCTCTCCACCCGCTCCGCGGCTTCCCGGCCGCCGGCGACGTCGAACGAGACCAACCCGCCGAAGCCGCCGTTCATGTACCGCGAGGCGCGCTCGTCGCCGAGCCCCGGATAGCGGACGCGCTCGACGGCGGGATGCGCGTCGAGCCGTCCCGCCAGCTCCAGTGCGCTCGCGGATTGCCGTTCCACGCGGACGCGAAGCGTCTTGAGCCCGCGGAGGAGGAGCCAGGCCGAGTCGGGCGCCGCGATCGGACCGGTCAATCCGCGCACCTTCTTGATCCGCTCGAAGTGCTCCTGATTTCGCACCACGAGCGCTCCCAGCAGGACGTCGTGATGCCCGCCGAGGTACTTCGTGGCGCTGTGCAGGACGACGTCGGCGCCGTGCTCGAGCGGACGCAGCAGCACGGGCGTGGAGGCTGTGGCGTCGACGAGCATCGTTCCGCCGTGCGCCGTCGCGGCCTCCAGGTCGGGGAAGGACAGGAAGGGATTTGACGGAGCCTCGAGCCACACGAGGTCCGCGCCCGCCGGAGGCGCCGAGGTTTGGTCGAACTCGACGAGCCTGATGCCCCAACGCCCGAGCTCTCGCAGGAGCAGGGCCGTTCCGTAGTAACAGCCTTCGGCAAGAGCCACGGTCTGGCCGGGCTCGAGGAGCCCGAAGAGCGCCGCCGTGGATGCCGCCGCACCCGATGAAAAGAGGAGCGCCTGTCCGCCGTCCAGATCGCCGAGCGCCTCCTCGGCCTCGACGCCGATGGGGTGGTCGTAACGCGAGTAGTAGAACCGCCCCGGCTCGCCGGCCTCGTACGGCCAGATCGTGGAGCGGTCGATCGCCATCAGCCGACTCTAACCGGCTCGGGACGGAGGTCCTCGAGGCGGCCCATCCGCGCGAGCGAGGGGAAGAGCCGTGTCCAGGAGAGTGCGATCGCAATGGTCGCGACCCCGCCGGAGACCACAGCCGTGACCGTCCCGACGAGTGACGCGAGCACGCCGGACTCGAACGCGCCCACCTCGTTCGAGGCGTTGATGAAGATCATCTCGACCGCGGTGACACGTCCGCGAAGCTCGTTCGGCGTGACCAGCCCCACGGTGGTCGAGCGGATGTTCATGCTGTACATGTCCACGAAGCCGCTCACCGCGAGGGCGGCGAAGGACAGGGGGAGCCAGCGGGAGAGGCCGAAAACGATCATGCAGGCGCCGAAGAGGGCGACGACGAGGATCAGGGTCGGGCCCGCGGCGTGCCGCAGCGGTCTCCTGGTGAGTAGGAGGGCGGCGAGCAGCGCCCCGGCCGCCGGAGCGCTTCGCAGCGCGCCTAGACCGGCCGGCCCGACGTGGAGGATCTCCCGCGCGAACACGGGCGCGAGCGCGATCGCCCCTCCGAAGAGAACGGCGAAGAGGTCGAGCAGGATCGCGCCCAGCACCATGCGCGCCCGCAGGAGGAAGCGGACTCCCTCCATCAGGCCGGAAAGGCCGAGGGCCCGCTCTCCCGCGGCGGGTCGGGGACGCAGGGCGACCATACAGACCAGCGATCCGACCAGGAGCCCGATCGCGACCGCGTAGGGGAGCTCAGCCCGGGTGGCGAAGAGCGCCCCACCGACCGCCGGCCCGGCGACGACAGAGATCTGTCCGGCCACCGAGCGGACGGCCATCGCTCCGGGGAGCAGCTCCGGCGAGACGAGCTCCGGAGTCAGAGAGCGGAGGGCGGGCCAGGCGAGGGCGCTCGAAGCGCCGGTCGCGACCGCGAGAGCGAGGAACGGCCAGAGCGTGTCTCCGGACACCAGCGTCACCAGGAGCAGCAGGCTCGCAACCGCGCAGTCGAGGACGCCCGACACCAGCGCGATGCTTCGTCGCGGGAAACGATCGGCGAACTGACCGGCCGGCAGCGCGAGCACGAGCATCGGCAGAAACTCCATGAGCCCGATCAGGCCAAGGTCGAGCGGGCTGCGGTGGATCGCATACACCTGCCATCCCACCGCGACCGACATCATCTGCATGGCGAGCCCAGTGGCCAGCGTCGCCGCCCAGAGAAGGGCGAAATCGCGCTCTTTCAGCGACGGAGGCAGGGACTCGCGCACGGGCGCGACCGTAGCAACCCAAGAAACAGCGTCCGGAGGGCAGTGCCCTCCTCCGCCTGTTTCTCAAAGCTCGAGTCACGCGACCAGCGAGCCGAGATCAAAGGGCGCACGAGCCGCGCCTTTCCTGCCTGTTTGGTCCGGCGGCGTTAGGCTCCGGCGCATGCCGGACCACGCCGAGACGACCGAACAGAAGCTCGAGCTGCTCGTCAAGTTGCGCGACGAAGCGCTGCACGCAGGCGCCGAGAAGGCGGTGGAGCGCCAGCGTTCCCAGGGGAAGCTGCTGGCACGGGAGCGGGCACAGAAGCTGCTCGATCCCGGCTCGTTCGTCGAGCTCGACCGCTACGTCCGCCACCGCGAGGCCGAGTTCGGGATGCGCGAACGCCGGCCGTGGGGTGATGCCGTCGTCACGGGCTACGGGACGATCTTCGGGCGCAAGGTGTTCGTCTTCTCGCAGGACTTCACCGTCTTCGGCGGCAGCTTGTCCGAGGTGTTCGCCGAGAAGATCTGCAAGGTGATGGACCTCGCGCTCAAGTACGGCTGCCCTGTGATCGGCATCAACGACTCGGGCGGGGCGCGAATCCAGGAGGGTGTGGTCTCACTCGCGGGATACGCGGAGATCTTCTGGCGCAACGTCCAGGCGTCCGGCGTGATCCCGCAGATCAGCCTGGTGATGGGCCCTTGCGCAGGCGGGGCCGTCTACTCGCCCGCCATGACCGACTTCGTTCTGATGGTGGAGGGCAGCGCGTACATGTTCATCACGGGGCCTGACGTGGTGAAGACGGTCACCGGCGAGGAGGTCTCGTTCGAGGAGCTGGGTGGGGCAGCGGCTCACGCGGCCAAGTCGGGCGTCTCGCACTTCACGTCCCCCGACGAGGAGGCCTGTCTCGAAGATGCGCGCTACCTGCTCTCGTTCCTGCCGCAGAACAACGTCGATCCGCCGCCGTACTCGGAGCCGTCCGACCCGGCAGGCCGGGAGGACCGGGAACTGGACACGCTCGTCCCGGACGATCCGGCCAAGCCCTACGACATGAAGCAGGTGATCGAGCGGGTGGTGGACGACGGCGAGTTCCTGGAGGTGCAGGCGCGATTCGCCGAGAACATCGTCTGCGGCTTCGCGCGACTGAACGGGCACCCAGTGGGAGTCGTCGGCAACCAGCCGAGGTCGCTCGCGGGGGTGCTCGACATCGACTCTTCCGTCAAGGCGGGGCGGTTCGTGCGGACGTGCGACGCCTTCAACATCCCGCTCGTCACCTTCGTGGACGTTCCGGGGTTCCTCCCGGGAACGGCGCAGGAGTGGGGCGGGATCATCCGCCACGGCGCCAAGCTCCTGTACGCGTATTCCGAAGCGACCGTGCCGAAGCTGGCCGTGATCACGAGGAAGGCCTACGGGGGCGCCTACGACGTCATGAGCTCGAAGCACATCCGTGCCGACTTCAACTTCGCCTGGCCCACGGCCGAAGTGGCGGTGATGGGGCCGGAGGGCGCGGTGAACATCGTTTTCCGCAAGAAGCTCGAGGAGGCCGAGGACGCGGAGGCGCGCCGGGCGGAGCTGATCGCCGACTACCGCGAGCGCTTTGCGAATCCGTACGTGGCGGCCGAGCGCGGGTACGTGGACGACGTGATCGAGCCGCACCGCACGCGTCCGGGCCTGATCGACGCGCTTGAGACCGCGCTCACGAAGCGCGAGCCGCGGCCCGCCCGAAAGCACGGCAACATCCCGCTCTAGCCAGGGGGTTCCATGGCCCTGGGCTTCCCATACCAGATACGCACCTGGTACGTACCTGGCACCATTTCCATGGGATCGGCACAGAATCGGAACAGACGCGTGCGGCTTTCGGCGGTAAGCTCAAGGGCGGGAGGCGGGTGGTCGAACGCCCCACCCGGGTGGGGCAGTTCTTTCCTTAAGGACCGGCTCTCCGCCAGGCCTCGAGGCGGGCGCGCTCCATCGGGATTCCGCTCTTTTCGATCGCGCGCAGCACGTCCCCCGGATCGAACGGCACCCGCCTGAACGAGAGCTCGACAGCCCCGGGCTCCGTCGTCACCACGGCGTAGGCGGCCCACGGGTCGAAGCGCAAACTCTCCTCCGGCTGCTCGTGGTCGTAGCTGAGGCCGACGCTTCCCGGGTTGACAAAGGTCCGCAAACCAACCCGCCGCAAATACTGGAGGTGGACGTGTCCGCCGGCGAGGAAGGGCGCGTCGTAGCCGTCCAGGAAGCCCCGGAACTCGGCTTCCCCGAGCGACGGCAGCAGGACATCGTCGTAGTCGGCGGGCGAGCCGTGGAAGGCGAGGAGGGTCTGCTGCTCGCCCAGGTCGGCTTCGACGGTTGCGGGGAAGGTGCGGATGAAATCGAGGCGCTCCTGCCCGAGCTGCTCCACCGACCAAGCGCGCACCTCGAGCAGCGCCGGCGTCACCGGCTCCCGGCCCGCCTCCGGGTCGAGCAGGAAGTCGTCCGCGTTTCCAAGCACGACCGGCCACCCGATCACGCGGATCCGGTCGATCACCTCCGCGGGGTGTGCGCCTCCCTGGGCGACGTCCCCGAGGCAGACGACCTGGTCGACCGGGTTGCGGTCGAGCTCGTCCAGCAGCGCTTCGAGCGCGACGGCGTTACCGTGGACGTCCGACACGATCGCGGTGCGCATCACACGACTCCGACGCGCACGCGGTAGCCGAACAGGAACAGCACCGTCCGTTCGCCGAGCACGCGGCGCGCCGTCTCCTCCAGCTCAGCGACGCGAAGCTCGCGCTCGATCTCCTCGTCGTCGACGCCAACGCCGGGGCAGCCGAGGCTGTAGGCGAATCCGACGATGCGGTCCGGGTTCCCTTCCTCGACGGAATGGAAGAGGAGCTCGCGGCAGAACGAGAAGCGGCCGCTCTCACGCATCCGCTCGAGATGCTCGTGCTTGGGCCAGCGGTCTCCGCCGCGCATGAGGCCCCGCTGGCGTCGGAACTCACCCCGCCTGCGCTGGTAGGCGTCGAAGGCCGCGTCCACCTCCGGGTCGACCACCGGGGGCCAGTCGTAGTCGTAAGCGGCGAAAACGCCTCCCGGCCGCAGGATCCGAGCCGCCTCGGCGAACGTCGGCTCGGGCTCCATCCAGTGGAGCGACTGGGAGCAGGTGACGATGTCAGCACAGCCGTCCTCGAGCCCGGTGTCCTGCGCGAACGCCTCGCGGAACTCCACCCCTTCTTCTGCAGGCTCGGCCTGCGCCAGCATCGCAGCGTTCGGCTCGACGCCGATCACCCGCTCGGCTCGACCCGCCCATGCCCGCGTCGAGAGCCCGGTCCCGCAGCCGAGATCCACGACGAGGCCCGGGCGCTCCACGCGCACGTACCGCGCGAGCGTCTCCAGCAGCACGGCAGGCGGCCGCGGCCGGTGGCGGTCGTAGCCGGCGGCGAATCCCTCGCGGTCGTAGCCGGAGGTCTCGATCAGCGAGCGGGAGACGTCGGTCACCTGCGCCTCTCCGCGTGGATGAAGCGCTCCGCGATCGCACCCGTGAGGACGGCGAGGAATCCGATGCCGACGATCATCACGACGACCGCGATCACCTTCCCGGCGTCCGTACCGGAACGATGTCCCCGTAGCCCACGGTCGTGATCGTGACGATGGCCCGCCATACCCCGTCCCACGTGTTCAGCACCTCGGGATTGTGCCCCTTCTCGACCGCGGTGAAAGCGGCTCCGCTCCGAGCACCGTGATCACAGCCATCAGGGCCGCGTACTGGAGGCCCTCCAGCGAGAACGTCCTCCGCGCGATCTTCCCGAGCTGGAGGAGGCCCAAGAGGCGCAGGAGGCGCAGTGTCCGGAGCGCGTGCAGGCTGGCGGGCATGCCGGGCGGCGAGAGCACGACGATCGCGATCTCGAGCGGGTGGGTGCGAAGCCACTCCCAGCGGTCCTCGACGAGGACGAGCATGAGAACGAGCTCGAGCGCGAGCGCGAAGACCAGCCACGAGGCCCGGTTGAGCCCGTTTGCGATGGACTGCCATGGCTCGCCGAGGTCGGACTCTTCGATGATAATCGTCGGGATGACGGCCAGCGCAGCGATCACAATGGGGATCTCGAGCCATCGCTTGACGCGCTGCGCCCGCTCGTTCACGAGGGATGACGGTACTCAGGGTGTTGGAGGTCTAGGCTCTCGCCCGTGGATCTCGAAATCGAGCCCCAGCCGAGCCCCGAGGAGCGCGAGGCGATCGAAGTCGCCCTGCGCCGGCTGATCGAGGGGCCGTCCATTCCGGCCGCCTATCGGAGCGCGTGGCGGGCCGAGGGAATCAGAGAGGCGGTCGAAGATCAGGACGCGGAGGCAGGGCCGCGGAGCAGCTTCGGGGCCACGCGGGCGTAGTCCAGGCCCGAGACCCAGGTCAGCACGAGCGCGACGAGGAGCGCCCACCAGGCCGCCCGGTCGGTCCACGCCCCCGCGGCGGCGAACCCCCCGACGGCGGCCGCGGTCGCCTGCGACCACGTCTTGAGCTTGCCGAGATCGCGGGCCTGCATGACGACGCCCCGTTCGATCGCCGCGAGCCTGAGCCCCGAGATCAGGAACTCCCTCGCCACGATGGCTGCGACCATCCAGCCTGGGAAGACTCCCTGGTCGATCAGGACGACCAGCACGGAGATGACGAGGACCTTGTCCGCGACCGGGTCGAGCAGCGACCCGAGTTGCGACGTCCTCCCGTAGCGCCTCGCGATCCGCCCGTCGAACCAGTCCGTCGTCATCGCGACGACGAAGAGGGCCGTGGCCCAGTAGTTGTGACCGTTGAAGTCCCAGACGTACAGGATCACGACGAATGGAACCGCTGCGATCCGGGCGATCGTGAGCTGGTCGGCGAAGCTCAACCGCACACAGGGAGAATACGCGCCGATGCCCGCGTTCTCCAAGATTCTCGTTGCCAACCGGGGCGAGATCGCCGTCCGGGTCTTCCGGACGCTGCGCGAGCACGGCATCGGCACTGTCGCCGTCTACTCGGAGCCGGACCGCGGGGCCGTGCACGTCTCGTATGCCGACGAGGCTTATCTGATCGGGCCGGGGCCGCCGGCAGAGAGCTACCTGAACGGCGAGCGGATCATCGAGACCGCTCTCCGCGCCGGCGCCGAGGCGATCCATCCCGGATACGGATTCCTGGCCGAGAACGCGGTCTTCGCGCGCGCCTGCGGGGAGGCCGGCCTGACCTGGATCGGCCCGCCCCCCGAGGCGATCGAGCTGATGGGGTCGAAGACAGCTTCTCGCGAGGCGATGCGCGCCGCGGGCGTGCCGATCATTCCGGGGACGACCGAGCCGGTCGGGTCGGCTGAGGAGGCCGCCGCGCTCGGAGAGGAGTACGGGTGGCCGCTTGCGGTGAAGGCCGCGGCCGGAGGAGGAGGGAAGGGGCTCAAGGTCGCGCGTTCCCCCGACGAGGTCGAACGCGCCTTCGCTTCGGCGCGGCGCGAGGGCGAGTCCTACTTCGCCGATCCGACCGTGTACGTCGAGCGCTACCTGGAGGATCCCCGCCACGTCGAAGTGCAGGTGCTGGCGGATGCTCACGGCAGCGTGATCCATCTCGGCGAGCGCGACTGCACGATCCAGCGGCGGCACCAGAAGCTGATCGAGGAGACGCCCTCCCCCGCGGTGGACGAGGAGCTTCGTGCCCGCATCGGCGGGATCGCGGTGGACGCGGCGCGCGCGGTCGGCTATCGCAGCGCAGGGACGATCGAGGGCCTCCTGTCGCAAGAGGGCGAGTACTTCTTTCTCGAGATGAACACCCGCATCCAGGTCGAGCACACGGTCACGGAGCTCGTCACCGGGATCGACCTGGTGCGCGAGCAGGTGCTGATCGCGTCGGGCGAGCCGCTCTCGTTCGGCCAGGAGGACGTCCGCTTCAGCGGCCACGCGATCGAGTGCAGGATCAACGCCGAGGACGTCGCGAGCGGGTTCCTCCCCGGCCCGGGGACGATCACGGCGTACCGCGAGCCGGGTGGCCCGGGCATTCGCGTCGATTCGGGAGTCGTGGCGGGCTCGGAGGTCTCGGGGCTCTATGACCCGCTGATCGCGAAGCTGTGCGTCCTCGGGCTCGACCGCGAGCAGGCCCGGAGAAGGATGCTGCGCGCCCTCGAGGAGTACGTGATCGAAGGGGTGCCGACGCTGATCGGCTTTCACCGGGCTCTCCTCTCGCATCCATGCTTCGTCGACGGGGAGACCTGCCACGGCATGGTCGAGTCGGAAGAGATCGCGCAGCAGGCGGCGGACCTCGCGCCTGTGTCCGCGCCGGTTCCGGTGTCGACTGAGCTCGCCGCGCACACGTCTCTCGTGGAGCTCGACGGCCGGCGGTTCCAGGTCAATGTGCTCGTCCCGGAGCCCGCGCACAAGGCGCTCGTGCGCCGGCGCAGGGAGCGCGGCGGAGCCGAGCACCATGCGGCGGGCCGGGACGCGGTCGTCAGCCCGATGCAGGGAACGGTCCTCGCGGTCGAGGTGGCGGAGGGAGACGTCGTCGCGGCCGGTGAGGTGATCTGCATCGTGGAGGCGATGAAGATGGAGAACGAGATCACCGCCCACCGCGACGGCACGGTGACCGAGCTCTCGGTCGCGGCGGGCGGTTCCGTGACGACCGGTCAGGTCATCTGCGTGATCGCACAGGAATGAGGGACAGGCCGCTTTGCGCGGAGCTCTCGGCCGAGCGGAGCGAGCCTGTCGGCGCGACCGCGAGCCGGATCGACCACTGGATACTGCTCGAGTATCGCGGTCTCTGGAGCCCGGAACCCGTCACGGGGAGCGCTCTCTCCGATGCGGTCAAGGACCATCTGCGTGCACAGGTCGCGGCCCGCCCACGCTCGCGTCTGCTCTTCATCCGCCGACCCGATCGCCGCCGCGAGCCGGGGCTTGTCTGCTTCTTCGGCTCCACTCCCGAGCGCGGCGGGCGGTTCTTCCGAGTCGAGGTCGAGCAGCACCACGATCTCGTCGGCGTCGACTTCACGAGCCCGGGAGAGGCCCCGGTCGACCATCCGCTGGTCGTCGTCTGTACGCACGGCAAGCGCGACCGCTGCTGCGCGCGCTACGGGCGTCCCTTGTACGACTCGCTGCGGGAGCTCGTGGAGCCGGACCGGCTCTGGCAGGCCACCCACGTCGGCGGCGACCGCTTCGCCGGAAATCTCGTCTGCTTCCCCCACGGGCTCTACTTCGGCCGGGTAGGGCCGGGGGAGGCAGCGCCGCTGATCGAGGAGTACGTCGCCGGCCACATCGACCTCGATCGCTATCGCGGGCGGTGCTGCTACTCGTTTCCGGTGCAGGCGGCCGAGGAAGCGGTTCGCCGAGAGGCGGAGTTCACGGAGATCGACGACGTACGCCTCCAGGGGACGGGGCGCACAGACGACGGTTGGCGGGTGGAGCTCGAGGCCGGCGGCACCGTGTACGAGGTCGAGGTCACCGGGGAGCTGGGCGAGCTGACGTACCTGACCTGCAGCGCCTCGGAGCTGAAGCGGCCGGTGCGCTACGTCGCGCGGATTCTCAGATAGCCCTCACGGACGAGGCGGCGGACGAGCACGAGCCTTCCCTCGTCGTCGAGCTCGCCCGGGAGGTCGGCCGGCGTGAACGGCTCCTCCGTGGACGCGATGAACTCGATCTCGTCCTGCACGTGCTCCGGGAAGCTCAGCGTCTTCCCCTCGAACGAGAGCCTGGGGAAGTCGAGCTCGGCGATCACGGTCACCCGCCGCTCGAGCTCGGTGTCGAGGCGCAAGTGCTCCAGTGCACGAAGCTGCTCGAGCTGATCGGAGAGGATCGGCCCCCGCCCCCTTACGAAGCGCTCGCGCCGCCGGCGCGCCACGTCGTCGGGCGAGAGCCTCGCGGCGAGCCCACCGAGCAAGTCGGCCTCGGTCTCGCCGTCGTCCGGGACCGAGCGGCGGAACTCCACCTCCTCGACGCACTCCTCCAGCGCCGCCTTGAGCGCGTCGAGCCACGTGTAGACGCTCACGCCGATGGTGAGGTGGAGCGAGTCGGTGTCGGAGGTCAGCGCCTCGTGCAGCCATCCCCGCGGCAGGTAGAGCGTGTCCCCGGGCTTCAGCGTCACGTCCTCGACGGTCTCGCCCGGGCCGCCGAGCTCCTTCGAGTAGTGCTGGTCCTTGAGCGGCAGCTCGAGCACGGGCTGGTAGATCAACCATCGCTTCTCGCCCGAGACCTGCAGGCAGAAGACGTCGTGCGTGTCGTGGTGCACCGCGAGCCCCTGGGCCGACCGCGGCGTGTAATACGCGTTTGCCTGGACCGGTTGGCCCAGCGCCTCCTCGAACGCCCGTGAGAAAACGGCGAGCGGATGCCAGCTGTGGTGCAGGGCCTGTAGGACGATGGTCGCACCGTCCTCGAACTCGGCCGCGACGCGCTCCACGTCGATCGTTCCCGTGAACGGCGACGGCCGCCAGCGCACGTCGGTCGTGTACGAGGCGGGGTCGACCTGCTTCCCGTCCCGCACGAGGCGGAAGCCGGGGAGGCGAAGCGCTGTGGAAGAGATCAGCCGCTCGGCATCCGCGAGCGAGAGCAGGTCGTCGAAACGTCCCGGCTCCTCTCGCTGGACGACGAGCGGCCTCTGCTCCCAGTAGCCGGCGACAAACTCATCGGCCTCGACGGGCTCGATACAGCGGCGGAGCGCTTCTTCCGAGCTAGCTCGGGTCGTCCGTGTCGGCGTCCGCGTCTGAGTCGTCAGTGTCGGCGTCCGTGTCGTCTGCGTCGGCGTCGGTCACGCCGTAGCGCGCACGCTGCTCGGCGTCGGACGTCGTCAGGATCTCGTCCTCGGACAGGGTCTTGCGCTCCTCGGGCATGTCCCCTCCTTGGGTCGCTTGCCGGGAGCATAAGTGCCCTTCTCCGGCCGCGCCGAAACTGACTCAGAGTGTCTTTTGGTAGACGCGAAACGTCCACGTCGCGAACGCGCCGATGACGATGGTGAGCCCGAGGAGGAGCGCCAGATGCTCGCCGACGTTCGCCCAGTTGGTTCCCGGTAGCACGACTTGGCGGGCGGCGTCCACGCCCCAGTTCACCGGGTTGTAGCGGGCTGCGGTCTGCATCCAGGCGGGGATCTGCCGGATCGAGATCAGCGTGGAGGAGAGGAACAGGAGCGGCAGGCCGATGAAGTTGGCGACCGCGATCATCGTGGCCTCGCGACGGGTGAGCAGCGCGATCGCCTGCGAGAGCGCGGAAAAGGGCGCGGCGATGAGCGCCGCTGCGACCAGGATCACGACCCAGCCGATCCCGCCAGTGTGGATTCGGACCCCGAGCGCGAGCGCGATCACCAGGATGATCAGCGCCTGGATCATCGAGATCAGCGCCGAGCGGACGACCTGGGAGGCGACGAGCGAGACGCGGCTGACCGGAGTGGCGAGGAAGCGGGGGATGACGTCCCGGTCGAGGTCGGTGATCATCGCCATGCCGCTCCACGTGCCGCCGAAGAACGCGTTCATGACCACGATCGCGGGCGCGAGGAAGGTGATGTAGGACGCGGTCCCGAACCCACCGCCGGGGAGGTGGGTGACGCGCTTGAAGAGCTGTCCGTACAGCGTCAGCCAGACGAGCGGCTGGATGACGAGCAGGGCGATCCAGATCGGCTCGCGCATCAGGTTCCTCGCCTGCCGGCCGACCATGTACCACGTATCTCGGATCGAGTTCACGCGGGCTCCTCGGCCGCGGCCTCGTCTTCGGCTCGGAACTCTCGGCCGGTGTAGTGCAGGTAGACGTCGTCCAGCGAGGGGCGGTGAGAGTCGACCGCCTCGACCGCCAGCCCGCTGCGCTCGAGCGCGGAGAGGATCTGCGGAATGGCTCGGGCGCCGCTCTCGACGCGGGAGCGCAGCATCCGTCCTTCCGTCGCACTTCACGGACGCCGTCGAGGCCCTCGATGATGGCGCGCGCGTCCGCTACCTTCCCGTCCGAGAGCTCGACGGTGACGGAGTCTCCCTCAAGGCTGCGTTTCAGCTGGTCGGGCGTGCCCTCCACGGAGACGGAGCCGCGGCTCATGATTGCGAGCCTGTCCGCGAGGCGGTCGGCCTCCTCGAGATAGTGCGTGGTCAGCAGGATCGTCAGGGCTTCCCGCTCGGCGATGCGGCCGAGCTCTTCCCACATTCCCGAGCGCGCCTCGGGATCGAGGCCGGTCGTCGGCTCATCCAGGAAGACGACGCGAGGGCGGTGGACGAGGCCGAGCGCGATGTCCAGCCGCCTTTTCATGCCGCCCGAATAGCCGCGGACGACCCGGTCGGCTGCGTCCTCGATCCCGACCAGGCCGAGCAGCTCGTCCACGCGCTCGCGCAGGGCGCGGCCGTTCATGCGCTGGACGCGGCCCTGGAGCATCAGGTTCTCGCGCCCTGTCGCCTCGCGGTCGACGCCCGAGCTCTGAGGGACATAGCCGATTGTTCGCCGGACCGCATCGGGCTCGTCGACGACGTCGTGGAAGACGACCTCGGCGCGTCCTTCGTCCGGTTTCGTCAGCGTCGTCAGCACCTTGACCGTCGTCGTCTTGCCCGCGCCGTTCGGACCGAGCAGGCCGAAGACCTCTCCTTCGCGCACGCTGAACGTGACGCCGTCGAGCGCCTGGACCTTCCCGTAGCGCTTGCGAAGCCCCTCGACGACGATTGCGTCCATCGAGCCGAGTCTAGTGGCGGTGCGTCATTAGACTCCGCCGCCGTGGACCTGTACGAGTACCAGGGCAAGGAGCTCTTCCGCCGCTTCGGCATCCCCGTGTCGGAAGGCCGGCCGGCGACTACTCCGGAAGAGGCCCGCGCGGCGGCCGAGGAGCTCAGCGGGCAGGTCGTGGTCAAGGCGCAGGTCCTCACCGGAGGTCGCGGCAAGGCCGGAGGAGTCAAGCTGGCTGATGATCCCGCCGATGCGGAGGCGAAGGCGAACGACATCCTCGGGCTCGACATCCGCGGCCACGTGGTCAAGAAGCTCTGGATCGAGCGCGCCTCCGAGATCGCGAAGGAGTACTACCTTTCGGTCACCTTCGACCGAGGAGAAAAGCAGGCGCTCTTCATGCTCACGACCGAGGGCGGGGTCGAGATCGAGGAGGTGGCCGCGCGCGGCACGGATGCGATCGCCCGCCTGCACGTCGATCCCCTCGAGGGCTCCCAGCCCTGGCAGGCGCGCCGCCTGATCTACGGGGCCGGCGTCGACGACCCCGAAGAGCAGAAGCAGATCCTCGAGATCGTCGGACAGCTGTACGAGACGTTCGTCGGCTGCGACGCGATGCTCTGCGAGATCAATCCGCTGATCGTGACGCCGGAGCGTGAGGTCAAGGCGCTTGACTCGAAGTTCACCGTCGACGACAACGCGCTGTACAAGCATCCCGACATCGCGGAGATGCGCGACCTCGACGCATATCCGGCCGAGGAGCGGGCGGCGCGCGAGAAGGGCGTCACCTACGTCAAGCTCGACGGCGAAGTCGGCATCCTGGGCAACGGCGCTGGGCTCGTCATGTCGACGCTGGACGTGATTGCGCTCGCGGGCGGGCGACCGGCGAACTTCTGCGACCTCGGCGGGGGCGGAGACGCGCAGGGCGTCGTGGACGCGCTCGAGGTGATCACCTCCGATCCGCAGGTGAAGTCGATCTTCTTCAACATCTTCGGCGGCATCACCCGCTGCGACGAGGTGGCTCGCGGGATCCTGCAGGCGCTCGGGCAGATGGAGATCGCACACCCGATCGTCGTCCGACTCGACGGGACGAATGCAGACGAGGGCCGGCGGCTCCTGCAGGAGGCGGATGCGCCGATCGAAGTCGAGCCGACCATGCTGGATGCCGCGAAGCGGGCCGTGGAGTTGGCGGCATGACCAACCCAGGCTGGTGTTTAAAAACACATGGCGGTGACGTCTGGTTCAGTCGCGCCCAGCTTTATCGCGACAGCGAGGCGCATCGCGAGGGACGCGATCTCGACCTCATCGTCGAGTGGGCCGAGGGCGAGACCGCGCTCGACGTCGCCACCGGGGGCGGCCACGTGGCCCGGCGGCTGCGCGAGGCGGGATTCCAGGTGGTCACCTGCGATCCCGCACCGGGAATGGCGCCGGAGGTCATCTGCCGCGCCGAGGACCTCCCCTTCGCGCAGGGAAGCTTCGACGTCGTCGTCTCGCGCGTGGCGCCTCACCACTTCGAGGACGTCGCCAAGGGGGTGGGGGAAATGGCGCGCGTCAGCCGTCACCTCGTCCTGGTCGCCGACAACCTCTATCTCGGGGAGCCGGTCGAAGAGGCCGAGCGGCTGCGCGACCCCACCCACGTTCGCTGCTGCTCGGAGGCTGAATGGCGCGACCTGTTCGAGCAGGCCGGCCTGCAGGTCGAGGGCGTCGAGCGCGAGGAGAAGCGGATCGAGCTCGAGCCCTGGCTGGAGCGGGCCGGGTGCGTGGGGGACGAAGCCGCGCGCGTGCGCGAGCTGCTCGCCGACCGGATCGAGGACGGCTACCTCCGCCTCGACCGCATCATCCTCAAGGGGCGCAAGTAATGGCCATCATCGTCGACGAATCGACGCGCCTCGTCGTCCAGGGCCTGACCGGCCGCGAGGGCCGCTTCCACGGGCTGCGGAACCGTGCGTACGGGACGCAGGTCGTGGCCGGCGTGACGCCGGGCAAGGGCGGCCAGGACGTCGAGGGCGTGCCGATCTTCAACACCGTTGCGGAGGCGGTCGAGGAGGCCGGCGCGAACACGACGATGGTGTTCGTGCCCGCGCCGTTCGCGTCCGATGCGATCTACGAAGCCGTCGACTCGGGCATCGAGACCGTGGTCTGTATCGCCGAGGGCCTGCCCGCGCACGAGATGCTGCGGCTCTACAACTACATCCGTCCGCGTGGGATCCCGATGATCGGGCCGAACTGTCCCGGTGCGCTCTCTCCGGGGAAGGCCAACGTGGGAATCATCCCGGCCGAGATCTTCAGCGAGGGGTCGATCGGGCTCGTCTCGCGCTCGGGCACGCTGACCTATCAGATCGGCCACGAATTGACGCAGCTCGGCCTCGGCAACTCGACCATCGTCGGGATCGGGGGCGACCCGGTCGTCGGCTCGTCCTTCATCGACGTGCTGCGTAAGTTCGAGGACGATCCCGAGACCGCGCGCGTCGTGCTGGTGGGCGAGATCGGCGGCGACGAGGAGGAGAAGGCGGCGCGCTTCATCGAGGACGAGATGTCGAAGCCGGTCTTCGCCTACATCGCCGGTTTCACTGCCCCGCCCGGCAAGACGATGGGGCACGCGGGGGCGATCATCTCAGGGTCCTCGGGCACCGCCGAGGCGAAGAAGGAGGCCTTCGAGGCGGCGGGCGTCACCGTCGGGAGGACGCCGACCGAGGTGGCTCAGTTGGTGGCCGAGGCCGCGGGCGCACCCGCGTAAGATCCCAGCATGTCCTTCCTGAAGAAGGCCTGGAACTGGCTCTTCGGCCGGGAGTACACGCAGGAGGAGCTCGAAGAGAGGGCCAAGGAGGCCGAAACTCCCATCGTCCTGGCGGGCGACATCGCACCGCCCGGCTACGTCTCCGACGCAGACGAGGGGCGGCCCCGTCACTGACCTCCTCGTGCTGTTCGACGTGGACGGCACGCTCTTCCTGACGTACGATCCGCTCTTCGGCCAAGCGCTGATTGCCGCGGTCGACGAGACCTACGGGCTCGGGCTCGCCGAGGACTGCCTGGAGCGCACCGATCACCCCGGTCAGAC
>WNGB01000742.1_pt1 | contig 108423 bp, 97 predicted proteins | sample 5400681 | NCBI WGS metagenome assembly WNGB01 (sample SAMN13153367, study PRJNA577476) | soil metagenome | isolation source: 115 cm soil or saprolite under grassland replicate 2 | place: USA:California | collected 2016-06-15 | reverse complement strand
TGATCGAGGAGTCGCTGCTCGGCTGGAAAGAGTTCGAGATGGAGGTCGTGCGCGATCGCAAGGACAACTGCATCATCGTCTGCTCGATCGAGAACGTCGACCCGATGGGCGTGCATACCGGCGATTCGATCACGGTCGCGCCGGCGCAGACGCTGACCGACAAGGAATATCAGATCATGCGCAATGCGGCCGTCGCCGTGCTGCGCGAGGTCGGCGTGGACACCGGCGGCTCGAACGTGCAGTTCGCGATCAATCCAGCCGACGGTCGGATGATCGTGATCGAGATGAACCCGCGCGTGTCGCGGAGCTCCGCGCTTGCGTCGAAGGCGACCGGATTCCCGATCGCCAAGGTCGCCGCGAAGCTTGCGGTGGGTTACACGCTCGACGAGCTCGCGAACGACATCACCGGAGGCGCGACACCGGCGTCGTTCGAGCCGACGATCGACTACGTCGTCACCAAGGTTCCGCGCTTCGCCTTCGAGAAGTTCAAGCAGGCCGACGACCGGCTTACGACGCAGATGAAGTCGGTGGGCGAAGTGATGGCGATCGGCCGCACGTTCAAGGAATCGCTGCAGAAGGCGCTGCGCGGGCTCGAAACCGGTGTCGACGGCTTCAACCTGAAGACCGTCGAGCCGGAGAAGATCGGCGACGAGCTTGCCTATCCGCGCGCCGAGCGGCTTTGGTACGTCGCCGATGCGTTCGGCATCGGCATGTCGGTCGACGAAATTTTCGGCTACACGAAGATCGACCGATGGTTCCTCGCGCAGATCAAGGAGATCGTCGACATCGAGCTCGCGCTCGAGCAGCGCGCGCTCGGCGATCTTTCGCGCGATGAGTTGCGCGAGTTGAAGCGAATGGGCTTTTCCGACCGCCGCCTCGCCCATTTGATGAAGGCGACCGAGACCCGGGTACGGGACGCGCGGCACGCGCTCGGCGTTCGTCCCGTGTTCAAGCGGGTCGACACCTGCGCCGCGGAGTTCTCGACGCGCACGGCGTACCTGTACTCGACGTACGAGGACGAGTGCGAGGCGGAGCCGACGAACAAGAAGAAGGTGATGGTGCTGGGCGGCGGGCCGAACCGCATCGGGCAGGGGATCGAGTTCGACTACTGCTGCGTGCACGCAGCCATGGCGCTGCGCGACGACGGCTACGAAACGATCATGGTCAACTGCAACCCGGAGACCGTCTCGACCGACTACGACACGTCGGATCGGCTCTACTTCGAGCCGCTGACCCTCGAGGACGTGCTCGAGATCGTCCATGTCGAGAAGCCCTGGGGCGTGATCGTCCAGTACGGCGGGCAGACGCCGTTGAAGCTCGCGCGCGACCTCGAGAAGTACGGCGTGCCGATTATCGGGACGTCGCCCGACATGATCGACATGGCGGAGGATCGCGAGCGCTTCCAGCAGATGCTGCACCGGCTGAAGTTGAAGCAGCCGCCGAACCGCACGGCGCGCACCGAAGCCGACGCACTGAAGGCTGCCGACGAAATCGGCTATCCGCTCGTCGTGCGCCCGTCGTACGTGCTCGGCGGCCGCGCGATGGAGATCGTGCACGAGCAGCGCGATCTGGAGCGCTACATGCGCGAGGCGGTCAAGGTGTCGAACGACAGCCCGGTGTTGCTCGACCGCTTCCTCAACGACGCGATCGAGGTCGACGTCGACGCGCTCGCCGACGGCACCGACGTCGTGATCGGCGGCATCATGGAGCACATCGAGCAGGCGGGTGTGCATTCGGGCGATTCAGCGTGCTCGCTGCCGCCGTATTCGCTGTCGAAAGCCGTGCAGGACGAGATGCGCCGGCAGACGGTGGCGATGGCGAAGGCGCTCGACGTGTGCGGCCTGATGAACGTGCAGTTCGCGATCCAGAACGGCACGGTGTTCGTGCTCGAGGTCAATCCGCGCGCGTCGCGCACCGTCCCGTACGTGTCGAAGGCGACCGGCCGGCCGCTCGCGAAGATCGCCGCGCGCTGCATGGTCGGTCAGTCGCTCGCCGCGCAAGGCGTCACCGGCGAGATCGCGCCGCCCTACTTCTCGGTGAAGGAGGCGGTGTTCCCGTTCATCAAGTTCCCGGGCGTGGACACGATCCTCGGGCCGGAGATGAAATCGACCGGCGAAGTGATGGGCGTCGGCGAGACGTTCGCCGAAGCGTTCGTCAAGTCACAGCTCGCCGCGGGCGTGAAGCTGCCGACGTCGGGCAAGGTCTTCGTCAGCCTCAAGAACAGCGACAAGCCTCGCGCGATCGAGCTCGCGCGGCTGCTGGTCGAGCTCGGCTTTGCGCTGGTCGCCACACGCGGCACCGCGGCGGCGCTCGCCGAGGCCGGTGTGCCGGTCACCGCGGTCAACAAGGTCGCCGAAGGCCGCCCGCACATCGTCGACATGATGAAGAACGACGAGATCGCGCTCGTGTTCAACACCGTCGAGGAGAAGCGCTCGGCGATCCACGACAGCTACGTGATCCGCCGCGAGGCGCTACACGACCAGATCCCTACGTACACGACGCTCGCCGGCGCGCGCGCCGCGGCGCTCGGCATGCAGGGGATGCGCGAGCTCGTTCCCTATGCGATGCAGGCGCTTCACCAGCGGCTGCAGAACGAGGATAAGCGTGCCGTTTTGCAAGCATAGGGTCAGATTCGGGCAGGTATACTTGCTTGACCCTATACTTGCTCATTTCGAGGTATCCTGTTTCTTTCGGCCGGCAGCGGAACTTCCGCTTCCGGTCGTTTCATTTTTCCGCCGATACCATGCGCAAGATCCCGATGACGCTTCACGGCGCCGAGCGCCTGAAAAAAGAGCTGCACCGATTGAAGACGGTCGACCGCCCCTCGGTGATCCAGGCGCTCGCCGAGGCGCGCTCGCACGGCGATCTGTCGGAGAACGCCGACTACGACGCGGCGAAGGAACGTCAGGGCTTCATCGAAGGGCGCATCTCCGAAGTCGAGCGCAAGCTCGCGCATGCGCAAGTGATCAACCCGGCCGAGATCCATGACGACGGGCGCGTCGTGTTCGGGGCGACCGTCGAGCTTGAGGATCTCGACAACGGCGAGCACGTCACCTACCAGATCGTCGGCGACGACGAAGCCGAGATCAAGCACGGCAAGATCTCGGTCAGCTCGCCGATCGCGCGCGCACTGATCGGCAGGGAAGTGGGCGACACTGCCGACGTGCAGGCGCCCGCCGGCGTGCGAAGCTACGAGATCCGCCACGTGCGCTACGTGTAGCGGACGGCTTCAGCGTGCTTGCCGCGCCAGCGAGCGCACGTGCGCGACGAATCGCTCCGCCGCCGGGGCGAGCGCACGGTTCGCGCGCGTCAACAGCGCGTAGCTGCCGCCGCCCGGCGACGGCGTGACCGCGAGGCGCGCGAGCATGCGCGCGCGCTCGTACTGCCGCGCGAGATCGAGCGGCAGCAGCGACACCGCGTCCGAGCGTTGCAGCAGCGCGAGCGTGGCGACGATCGACACCGTCTCGACCAGATCGGTGGGCATCGGAAGCGCGGCTCGCGCGAACGCCGCGTCGAGGACCTGCCGCAACGGACCGTCGTGCGGCTGCACGATCCAGGTCGACGCGGCGAGCGCTGCGAGCGGCACGGCGCGACGGCGCGCGAGCGGATGGGAAGCGCGTGCAACGACGCACAGCGGCTCATCGGCGAGCGGCTCGATGAGCAAGCCCGAGAAATCGGCGCCGCCCGGCCGCGACGCGATCGCCGCATCGAGCGTGCCCTCGCGCAACCCTTGCGCGAGCACGTCGTTCGCATTGACGAGCACGAACACGCGCACGCGCGCTCCCGAGCGACGCACGGCATCGATCGCCGGTGCGAGCAGGCGCGGCACCGCGCCCGTGACGCCGCCGACGCGCAGCGTGCCGGTCGCGCCCGTTGCGAGCGCGGCGATCTCGGCGCGCGCATCGTCGAGATCGCTCAGCACGCCGCGCGCACGGCGCGCGAGTGCATCACCGTAAATCGTCGGCTGCATGCCCCACGCGTGACGCTCGAACAGCGCAACGCCGAAGGTCGCCTCGAGATCGGCGAGGAGCTTCGTCGCCGCCGGTTGCGAGATCGCGATGTCGGCAGCCGCCTGGCGCAGGCTGCGCCGCTGCGAGAGAGCGACGACGAGCGCGAGCTGGCGCGGTTTCACGCGCCATGGACCGGTGAACGCGGCGGGAGCGGACTTGCGACGAGACGCCGTCCGCGTCGGCGCCGGAGCAGGGCGGTGCATTCCAAAATCCTATCACGAGATAGCGAGATTCGATTGGCGGTTATCGGCCACCGACGGTACGATCAATGGCGCGACCGCGGGATTCGACCCCCCGGGCAGACCCAAGAGGAGCGTCATGCATCGAGGCGATTGGATGAGAATGGCGGCGGCCGCGATAGCCGTCGGTATCGTGATCACTGCGCACGCGCAGTCGGACGTATGGCCGGCGAAGCCTGTGAGGATCCTCGTCGGCGCCAACGCAGGCGGCGGCACGGACATCATTGCACGGATGCTCGCGGAGAAATTCGCCGAGACGTTCAAGCAGCCGTTCGTCGTCGAGAACCGGCCGGGCGCGTCGAACACGATTGCCGCGGACGTCACCGCGAAGGCGCCGACCGACGGCTACACGCTGCTCGTCGCGACGAACACCGGCCAGGCGATCGCGCCGCATCTGATCAAGCTCGGCTACGATCCGCTGAAGCAACTCGCGCCGGTCGGTCTCGTTGTCGTCGTTCCGAACGTGCTGGTCGTCGGCGACAAGGTGCCCGTGAAGGACGTGAAGGAGCTGGTCGCGGCCGCGAAGGCCAAGCCGGGCGAGTTCAAGTTCGCATCGTCAGGTGTGGGCAGCACGCAGCACATCGCCGGCGAAGCGTTCAATCAGGCCGCCGGCGTGCAGACGGTGCACATTCCGTACAAAGGCAGCAGTCAGGCGCACGCGGACATTCTCTCCGGCGAAGTGCAGATGATGTTCGACACGACGTCTTCCGCGATGGGACAGATCAAGGCGGGCAAATTCCGGCCGCTTGCCGTGACGTCGCCACGCCGCTCGACGGAGCTGCCCGACGTCCCGACGATCGCCGAGCTCGGTTATCCCGCTGCCGAGATGACGACGTGGTACGGGCTGTTCGTGACCGGCGGCACACCGAAGCCGATCGTCGATCGCCTGCATGCCGAGCTTGCGCGCGTGCTGCAGCTTCCCGACGTGCAGGCACGCCTTCGCGGCCTCGGCGGCGAGCCCGGCAATCTGACGGTCGAGCAGTTCGCCGACATGAATCGGCGCGAGTTCGAGCGGTTCGGCAAGCTGATCAAGAGCGCGAACATCCGCACCGATGGCTGAGGGCTCAGTGACTGCGCGCCGGCCGCGTCTTGCCGTGCTGCTCGGCGATCCGAACGGCATCGGTCCCGAGATCGCCGTCAAGCTGCTCGCGCGGCCGCGCAATCTGGAGGCGGCCGATGTCGTGCTCTACACCGATGCCGCGATGCTCGCGCACGGTGAGCGCATCACCGGACTCGTCATCCCGACGAACGAATGGTCGGCGGCGGCGCCGCGATCGACGCCGGGAAAGGTTTCGCTCGCGCGGCTCGAGCTGATCGCGTCCGACGCGATCGAGCCGGGCGCGGCCACGCTCGCCGGCGGCCGAGCCGCGCTCGGCGCGCTCGAAGCGGCGGCGCACGCCGCGGCGCGAGGCGACGTCGACGGCATCGTGTTCGCGCCGCTCAACAAGCACGCGCTGCGCCTCGCCGGCCTCGTGCACGAGGACGAGCTTCGCTATTTGCAGGCGCTCTTCGGCGTCGAGGGCTTTGTGAGCGAGTTCAACATCACCGGCGATCTGTGGACCTCGCGCGTGACATCGCACATCGCGCTAAGCGAGGTCGCCGCTGCGATCAGCGCACAGGGCGTGATCGCGGCCGTGCGCATCGTGCATCGCTATCTCGTCGCCGCCGGCATCGCGGCGCCGCGCATCGCGGTCGCGGCGCTCAATCCGCACGCCGGCGACGGCGGCTCGCTCGGACGCGAGGAGATCGACATCATCGCGCCGGCGGTCGCGCAAGTCGCGGCTCAGGGAATCGACGCGCGGGGGCCGTTGCCGGCGGACACGGTGTTCGTCGCCGCGCGCCGCGGCGATTTCGACGCCGTCGTGTCGATGTATCACGACCAGGGCCAGATCGCGATGAAGCTGATGGGCTTCGAGCACGGCGTTACGCTGCACGGCGGATTGCCGGTGCCGGTCGCAACCTGCGCGAGCGGTACGGCGTTCGACATCGTCGGCCGCAACATCGCCAATGTCGAAGGGCTGCAGCAAGCGTTCGAGCTTGCTGCGCGCATCGCCGCACGGGCGCTGCGCTGACGCACCGGCGTCGACACGCCGTCGCAGCGATTGCCGCTGCGCGGCAGACATGCGCGCACGCGGACGCGCCGGCGCGTACGGACGCAAGCCGGCGGCGTCGTCATCGGGTATTTCGGGCGCGGATCCGCGCTTCTTGACGCCTATCTGGCGGCTTTGCGCAGGCTGCGCTGCAGGTCGAGCGCCGCGCGCAATTGAAGCGGCTGTGATCCGGCCAGCACGAGCTCCTCGCCCAGCCGTCGACCGGTGAAGCGCTGGCGGGCGAGCGCCATCGCGACATCTCGGCCCGAACCGACGCCTCGCTTGACGAGCAAGTCACCGAGCCGGGACGGGCATCGGCTGCCCGCCCCGGCGTCGAAGGCCGGCTGCCCGTTGGGTGCGGGCGATTCTCCCGCAGCCGGCACTGAATGCTGGAACAGCCGGTTGCATGGAAAGGCGCCCACGACTGTGATAACGGCTCGAATTGAGGGAACCTTAGCCCTCGATTCGACGGATCGACACCGCACGAACAACGACGGGCTGGTCTATGGATTCTTGCGTCGCCGCCGCACCGGTGGCTTGTTCGGCGCTCCGATCGCATGCGTGGCCGCCATCACGACGACGCGACGGCGTCGGCGCGGCGCTTCCGGCGCGAGCGCAGGTGCGGTACGCGGCGAGAACTCGTTCGAGCGCGCCGCAGTGAGCGCGCGAGACACACCTTTTCGTGCCGTGGGCATTTGATCATCCCCGAAGCGGGCGACCGTTTGTCGCGATGACCTCGACTTTCCCTTGCCGCCGAAGTGCGGCGCGGGCGTTTTGCGCGCCGACGTGCCAGACGGCTTTCTTTTCGTCGTCGATGCGCGCGGGCGCTTCTCGACGGGTGCGGCCTGCGGCTTCGGACGAAACACGATCAGCAGCTTGCCGAGGTGCTGGACGGGCGCAGCGCCGACCTCGTCGCAGACGCGCGCCAGCAGGTTCTCGCGCACGTCACGGTCGTCGTCGTGGACGCGGATCTTGATCAGCTCGTGCGCGTTGAGCGCGATGTCGATCTCATGCACGACCGCGGGCGTCAGTCCCTGCTGACCCACGAGGACGACCGGGCGCAGCGGATGCGCGCGAGCGCGCAGCGAGCGGCGTTGCGCCGCTGAAAGATCGATCATGTCGGCACCGTTCCGTTTGGATCGCGTTGTCGCGGAAAGTTCGCGCGGTGGCAGTCTAGCCGATCGCTCGAACCTATAATGTGCCGATGCAACGGGGCGCCCGCGCAGGGCGTAGCACCTTGACCTGGACGCTGCTCGTCATCGCGGCCGTCGCCATCGGCATTCCGGCCGCCGCGTGGTGGGCGCAGGATCGGCTGATCTTCTTTCCGCAGCCGATCGGCTCGACGCGACACCTGCCTCCCGCCGCCGCGCCGCTCGAAGTCGTCGCCGCCGATGGTATTCGGCTGCGCGGCTGGATCGTTGCGGCGAACGCAACGCCGGCGCCGACGGTGATCTATTTCGGCGGCAACGCCGAGGAAGTGTCATGGACGCTTGCCGATGCGCGCTGGCCGCGAGATTGGACGCGCGTTGCGCTCAACTACCGAGGCTATGGTGACAGCGAGGGCACGCCGGGCGAGGCGGCGCTGCACGCCGATGCGCAAGCGGTGTTCGATGCCATCGCCCGCAGACCGGATGTCGACGCATCACGCATCGTCGTCTTCGGGCGCAGTCTCGGAACGGGCGTGGCCGTGGCGCTCGCATCGGCGCGACCGGTTGCGGGCGTCGTGCTGGTCTCGCCGTACGACAGCCTCGCCGCGGTAGGGCGTACGCATTACCCGTTCCTGCCGGTGTCGCTGCTGTTGCGGCATCGCTTCGACTCGCTCGCGCACGCTCGTGCGATTCACGCGCCGCTGCTCGCGATCGCAGCGGCCGGTGACTCCATCGTGCCGCTCGAGCGCTCGCGCGCGCTGTTCGACGGCTGGGCCGGCGCGAAGCGCTGGCACGCGATCGAAGGCGCCGGCCACGACGACGTCTCGGCGCACGACGCGTACTGGCGCGCGATCGCCGACTTCCTCGTCGAGTTCCAGCGATGAGCGACGCGCTCAATCCGAAGAAAAAGAAGAACCGCTTCACCAAGGCGTGGATGCACGAGCATGTCACCGATCACTGGGTGACGGAGGCGCAGCGCCGCGGCTATCGGTCGCGCGCGGCATTCAAGCTGCTCGAGCTCGCCGACAAGGACCGCTTGCTGCGGCCCGGCATGGCGGTCGTCGATCTCGGCGCCGCGCCGGGCAGCTGGTCGCAGGTGCTGCGCGAGCGGCTCGGACCGGGCGCGACGATCGTCGCGCTCGACGTGCTCGAAATGACGCCTGTCGCCGGTGTGCGCTTCGTCCAGGCCGATTTCCGGACCGACGAAGGGCTCGCCGCGCTCGAAGCGGCGCTTGCCGGCCGCAAGGCGGACCTTGTCGTTTCCGACATGGCCCCCAATCTTTCGGGTGTCGCATCCGCCGATCAGGCGCGCGCCGTGCATCTGGCCGACCTCGCACTCGAGTTCGCGACCCGCTGGCTGCAACCCGGCGGCGATCTGGTCGTCAAACTGTTCCAAGGCGAGGGTTTTGCGGAGTTCCGGCAATCGATGCAACGCAGGTTCGACAAGGTTCATGTGCGAAAGCCTGCCGCGTCGCGCGACCGCAGCCGTGAGGTGTTCCTCGTCGGAAAGGGCTTTTCGAACGCCGGATGACGGTGTCTAAAACCTTACGTTTTCCCGGTTATTGTTCTGATCGTCGTCAAACAGCGACGATTTTTGAAGGTGCAACTGGCCGCACCGGGCGCGGTCCGGTAAAATGGCGGTCCGCTCGCGCATCCGCACCGATGCGCCGCACGTAGTGAGGGCAGCGGCGGCCCGCGAAACCACCGCCGCAAGGAGCGATTTTGAATAACCTGCTCAAGAACATCGGCATCTGGCTCGTCATCGGGCTCGTGGTGCTCACCGTCGTCAAACAGTTCGATTCTCGCCAAACGACGAAGAATTCGGTCGCCTATTCCGAATTCATGGACCAGGCGAAGTCCGGCCGTGTCGAATCGGCGACCGTCGAGGGCCGTACGATCAAGTGGATATCGAACGACAAGAAGAACTACATCACGTACACCCCCGGCGACATCTGGATGGTCGGCGACCTCGTCAAGTACGGCGTCAAGGTCGACGCGAAGCCCGAGGAGGAGCAGAGCTTCCTCGCGCAGATCTTCATCTCCTGGTTCCCGATGCTGCTGCTGATCGGTGTATGGATATTCTTCATGCGCCAGATGCAGGGCGGGGGCCGCGGCGGCGCGTTTTCATTCGGCAAAAGCAAGGCGCGCATGCTCGACGAGTCGAACAATACCGTCACCTTTGCCGATGTCGCCGGCTGCGACGAGGCGAAGGAGGAAGTGGGCGAGCTCGTCGAGTTCCTGCGTGATCCGTCGAAGTTCCAGAAGCTCGGCGGCCGCATACCGCGCGGCGTGCTGATGGTCGGCTCGCCGGGCACCGGCAAGACGCTGCTCGCGAAGGCGATCGCCGGCGAAGCCAAAGTGCCGTTCTTCTCGATTTCCGGCTCCGACTTCGTCGAGATGTTCGTCGGCGTCGGTGCCGCCCGCGTGCGCGACATGTTCGAGCAGGCGAAGAAGAATGCGCCGTGCATCGTGTTCATCGACGAAATCGACGCCGTCGGCCGCCAGCGTGGCGCCGGTCTCGGCGGCGGCAACGACGAGCGCGAGCAGACGCTGAACCAGCTGCTGGTCGAAATGGACGGCTTCGAGGGCAATTCCGGCGTCATCGTCATCGCCGCGACCAACCGGCCCGACGTGCTCGATCCGGCGCTGATGCGGCCGGGCCGCTTCGACCGTCAGGTCGTCGTGCCGCTGCCCGACATTCGCGGCCGCGAGCAGATCCTGCTCGTGCACATGCGCAAGGTGCCGATGGCCTCCGACGTCAAGGCGGAGATCATCGCCCGCGGCACGCCGGGATTCTCCGGCGCCGATCTCGCCAACCTCGTCAACGAGGCGGCGCTGTTCGCCGCGCGCAAGAGCAAGCGGCTCGTCGACATGGACGACTTCGAGATGGCGAAGGACAAGATCATCATGGGCGCCGAGCGACGCTCGATGGTCATGCCCGAAGAGGAGCGGCGCAACACCGCGTACCACGAGTCCGGTCACGCGGTGGTTGCGAAGCTGCTGCCGAAGACCGATCCGGTGCACAAGGTGACGATCATTCCGCGCGGCCGGGCGCTCGGCGTCACGATGCAGTTGCCCGAAACGGATCGCTACAGCATGGACCGCGACCGGATGCTCTCCGTCATCTCGGTGCTCTTCGGCGGGCGCATCGCGGAAGAGATCTTCATGAATCAGATGACCACCGGCGCCTCGAACGACTTCGAGCGCGCGACGCATCTCGCGCGCGAGATGGTCACGCGCTACGGGATGTCGGATGCGCTCGGGCCGATGGTCTACGGCGAAAACGAGGGCGAGGTGTTCCTCGGCCGCTCGATCACGCGCACGGTGAACATGTCCGAAGAGACAATGCGCAAGGTCGACTCCGAGATCCGCAAGATCATCGACGCGCAGTACGCGGTCGCGCGCAAGCTGATCGAGGAGAACCGCGACAAGGTCGAGGGAATGGCGAAGGCGTTGCTAGAGTTCGAGACGATCGACGCCGATCAGATCAACGACATCATGGCCGGCAAGCCGCCGCGTCCGCCTAAGCCGACGACCTCTCCTGCGGGCGCGCCGCACGCGCCCGGAACGCCGCCGCCCGATGCGGCGCCGACGGCCAATCCCGTGTAGCGATCGGGCTCGTCATGAGCGAGACCAGGGCGTGCAAAGGTGCACGCCCTTTTCTTTGGCGCTGCGGCCGATACGCGCTCGATCTTTCGCAGCCGCGCGTGATGGGGATCGTGAACGTCACGCCGGATTCCTTCGCCGACGGCGGCCGTTACGCCGATGCTGCACAGGCGATCGCGCACGCACGACGCTTGATCGACGACGGCGCCGACATCATCGATGTCGGGGGCGAATCGACGCGACCCCGCGCGGCCGCGGTGTCCGAGGCCGACGAGCGCGCGCGCGTGCTTCCCATCGTCGCCGCGCTCGCGCTCGACGGCGCGATCGTGTCGATCGACACACGCAAGAGCGCGGTGATGCGCGCGGCGATTGCCGAAGGCGCGTCGATCGTCAACGACGTCCAGGCATTGTCGGCGCCGGGCGCGCTCGAAGCTTGCGCGGCTAGCGAGGTCGGCGTCTGCCTGATGCACATGCGCGGCGAACCCGCGACGATGCAGCAAGCGCCGGCGTACGACGACATCGTCGCGGAAGTGCGTGCATTCCTCCGCCAGCGCGCGCAGGCGTGCATCGACGCCGGCATCGCACGCGATCGCATCGTCGTCGATCCGGGATTCGGCTTCGGCAAGACTGTCGAACACAATTTGACGCTGCTGCGCGCGTTGCCCGAGCTCGCCGCCGACGGCTTTCCCGTGCTCGCGGGGTTGTCGCGCAAATCGACGCTGGGCGCGATCACGGGCCGAGCGGTTGGAGAGCGCGCCGCGGCGAGCGTGGCGGCAGCGCTTTATGCGGTCGCGCGCGGAGCGAGCATCGTTCGCGTGCACGACGTGCGCGAAACGGTCGACGCGCTCGCCGTTTGGCGGGCGATCGAGCGCCCGGTGTGATTGCGCGGCGCGCGCGCCTTACAATACGTCCTTTCATCGTGAGCGGAGTTGCCGTGAATCAGCGCAAGCTCTTCGGAACCGACGGCGTTCGCGGCCGCGTCGGTGAATCGCCGATCACACCCGAGCTCGTCTTGCGTCTCGGCTGGGCCGCGGGCCGCGTGCTCGCCGCCGACGCGATCCGCGACGGCCGTCGGCCCGGTGTGCTGATCGGCAAGGACACGCGGATCTCCGGCTACATGCTCGAAGCGGCGCTCGAGGCGGGCCTCTCCGCGGCCGGATGCGACGTCTACCTTTCCGGGCCATTGCCCACGCCGGCGGTCGCGTATCTGACGCGCGCGCTGCGGCTTGCCGCCGGCATCGTGATCAGTGCATCGCACAATCCGTTCGACGACAACGGCATCAAGTTCTTCTCCGCGGACGGCGCGAAGCTCGACGACGACATCGAGCAGGCGATCGAGCAGCGAATGGCCGAGCCGCTCGCGTGCGCGCCGTCGAACGAGCTCGGCAAGGCGTGGCGCGTGAGCGACGCGGCCGGGCGCTATATCGAGTTTTGCAAGAGCACGTTCCCGAACGAGCGTCACCTCAAAGGCTGGAAGATCGTCGTCGACTGCGCGCACGGCGCCGCATACCACGTCGCGCCGCCGGTGTTCCACGAGCTCGGCGCCGAAGTGATCGCCGTCGGCGCCGAGCCCGACGGCCTCAACATCAACGCCGGCGTCGGCGCGATGCATCCGAAGCATCTGCAGCGAGCCGTCATCGCGCACAAGGCCGACATTGGCATCGCGCTCGATGGCGATGGCGACCGGCTGCTGATGGTCGATCGCGACGGTCGCTGTTACGACGGCGACGAGCTCTTGTACGTGATCGCGCTCGATTACCGCCGCCGCGGCACGCTCGCCGGCGGCATCGTCGGCACGCAGATGACGAACCTCGGCTTCGAGCAGGCGCTTGCACGCGAGGGCATTGCGCTCGAGCGCGCGAAGGTCGGCGACCGCTACGTGCTCGAGCGGATGATCGCCAAGGGCTGGCAGCTGGGCGGCGAGAACTCGGGCCATCTGCTGTGCCTCGACAAGCACACGACCGGCGACGCGATCATCGCCGCCCTCGCGGTGCTGCGCGCGCTGGTCGAGCAGAAGAGAACGCTCGCCGAGGCGGCACGCGGCATCTCGCTGTTCCCGCAGCGGCTGATCAACGTTCGCGTGCCGCGTGGCTACGACTGGAAGAGCAACCCCGCGATCATCGCCGCCGAGGCGGACATCGTCGCAGCGCTGGGCGATGCCGGCCGCGTGCTGCTGCGGCCGTCGGGCACCGAGCCGGTTCTGCGCGTGATGGTCGAGGCGCGCGAGAGCGCGCTCGCCGAGCGGCACGCGCAGGCGCTTGCCGCTGCGATTGCGCAAGCGGCGGCCTAGCCAACACGCATCGATTGGGCCGCGCGGTGCTCGCCGTGACGCGGCTCGTATAATGGGCTGATGGTTGCAGTCGCCCACGCCGCGCCGAAGAGCGATGCGCCGCACGCATTGGCGGCGTGGCTTTCGAGCCTGCGCGGAACCTATCCCGACAACGATCTCGCGAGCTTCGAGACCGCTGCGTCGTACGCGCGCGAGCGTTGCGCCGACGCACGCGGTCGCGATGGCGAGCTGCTCGTCGATCGCGCGTTCGGCACGGCGACGATCGTCGCCGGACTGAAGCTCGACGCCGGCGCGGTGCGCGCCGCGCTGCTGTCCGGATTGGCTGCCGCCGGCGCGTTCGACGCCGACGACGTCGCGCGGCGATTCGGCGACGACATCGCGATCCTCGTCGCCGGTGTGGCGAAGATGGACGAGATCCGCGCACTGCCGCAGGTAGGCGACGCGGAAGAACGAGCGGCGCAGGCGGAACGCTTGCGCAAGATGTTGCTCGCGATGGTCGACGACATCCGCGTCGTGCTGGTGAAGCTCGCCGAGCGCACGCAGGCGATGCGCTTTTTGGTGGCGAGCGGCGAGCCGCAGGCGCGCGAGCACGCCGCGCGCGAGGTGCTCGAGCTTTTCGCACCGCTCGCGAACCGGCTCGGCGTCTGGCAACTGAAGTGGGAGCTCGAGGATCTGTCGCTGCGCGTGCTCGAGCCCGACGCGTACAAGGCGATCGCGCGCATGCTCGATGAGCGGCGGGTCGATCGTGCACGCTACATCGACGACGTGGTGACGACGATCGAGCGCGAGCTTGCCGCCGCCGGCATCCGCGCCGACATCAGCGGCCGGCCGAAGCACATCAACAGCATCTGGAACAAGATGCGCCGCAAGCAGACCGGCATCGATGCCGTCTACGACATCCGCGCCGTGCGCATCCTCGTCGACGACGTCAAGGACTGCTATGCGGCGCTCGGCGTCGTCCACCATCTGTGGACGCCGCTCGCCGGCGAGTTCGACGACTACATCGCGAAGCCGAAGGCGAACGACTACCGCTCGCTGCATACGGCAGTGATCGGGCCGGAGGGCAAGCCGCTCGAGGTGCAGATCCGCACGTTCGAGATGCACCGCCATTCCGAATACGGCGTCGCCGCGCACTGGCGCTACAAGGAAGAGGGCAACGCGAAAGCGCGCGGCGTGCGCCGCGACCCGGCGTTCGAGGACCGGATTGCGTGGCTGCGGCAGGTGCTCGACTGGAAGGACGCGGTCGCCGATTCGTCCGAATGGCTGGCGGCGTTCAAGAGCAGCCTGTTCACCGACACGATCTACGTGCTGACGCCGCAGGGCAAGGTGGTCGACCTGCCGCGCGGCGCCACGCCGGTCGATTTCGCGTACGCCGTGCACACCGGCCTCGGCCATCGTTGCCGAGGCGCGCGTGTCAACGGCGCGATGGTTCCGCTCAACACGCGGCTCGAAAATGGCCAGCAGGTCGAGATCATCGCGGCGAAAAAAGCCGGCCCCTCGGTTGGCCCATCTCGAGACTGGCTGAACCCCGACCTCGGCTATGTCGCCAGCCACCGCGCGCGCGCAAAGGTGCGCCAGTGGTTCAAAGCGCAGCAGCTCGAGGAAACGGTCGCGCACGGCCGCGCGATCGTAGAACGCGAATTGCAGCGCGCGGGCGCGACCGCGGTCAATCTCGACGCGGTCGCCGCGAAGGCCGGCTACGAGAGCACGCAGGAGTTCTTCGCCGCCGCGACGCGCGACGAGCTGAACCTTCGCCAGATCCAGTCGGCGATCCGCGCCGTCATCGAGCCCGCGCCGGCAATGCCGGCGACGCCCGTCGACGAGCTGCCGATGCGGCAGAGCAAGGCGGCCGGTTCCGGCAGCGGCATTCTCGTCGTCGGAGTCGACCGTCTGATGACCGCGCTCGCGCGTTGCTGCAAGCCGGCGCCGCCGGACCCGATCGTCGGCTTCGTCACCCGCGGCAAGGGCGTGTCGATCCACCGGCAATCGTGCTCGAACGTTGCGCGCATGCGCGCGCGCGAGCCCGAGCGGCTGATCAGCGCCGACTGGGGCGCGCCGCGCGACGAAGTGTTCCCCGTCGACGTCGTCGTCGAGGCGATGGACCGGCAGGGCCTGCTGCGCGACATCACCGAGATCCTTTCGCGCGAGCGGATCAACGTGACGGCGGCGAACACGCTCACCCGCAACCTGCAATCGCGGATGGCGTTCACGCTCGAGGTGCGCGGCCTCGATGCGCTTGCGCGCGCGCTCGCGCTGGTCGCCGACGTGCCCGGCGTGGTCAGCGCGGCGCGACGCTGAAACGCTGCGCCGTTACGCCGGCGCGGGAGTCGCGTGCGTGCGATTGCGGATCTTGAACGCGAGCGCGAGCAGCAGCACGCCGAGCACGATCGCGAAGCTCGCGATCAGCCAGATCAGCGCAAGCGCGCCCGACGCCGGCCAGACGACGAGCAGCGCGCCGAACACGACCGACGCGAGGCCCGACACGATCAGCAGCCACTCGTTGTCGATCTCCTTGCGCAGCCGGATCGCGGCGACGATCTCGAATACGCCGGTCGTGATCGCCCACGCGGCGATCAGCAGCAGCAGCGACAGCGCGGTGATCGCCGGCCATAGGAACGTCAGCACGCCGACGACGATGCCGAGCGCGCCGACGGCGAGCAGCGACCACATCCGCTTGCCGTGATCGCGCACCTTGAATGCGGCGACCAGTGCGAAAACGCCGTCGACGAACGCGTACGCGCCCCATAAAATCGTCAGCGCGGCGAGCGTGACGCCGGGCAGCAGGAACGCGAGCAGCCCGAAGACGATCGCCGCAATGCCGCGCAATGCGATCCAGCCCCAGCGCGGCCCCAGTTGGTTCAGCATCGTGGTTTCGTCCATTGTGCCTCCGTGTCATGTCCCAATGTACGACGATGGGACACCGCAATCGTGGTGCGGTTTCGTCCACGGCCGGTTCGCGGCGCGGGATGGCCCTGCCGGTGGTAGAGTGATCGCTTCCGTTCGTGCGCCGGCGGCAATCTTTGCCGGCCGCACGGTCAGGAGATTCGTCATGTTGCGCGTCGTGCTTGCCGTCCTCGCATTGGCGCTGCTGCGCACCGCAGACGCGGCGCCGGCGGTGGTCAGCGCCGAATTGCGCGGCGGTATCGGTCCTGCGAGCGCCGCGTATTTCGCGCGCGTGCTCGACGCGGCGCGCATCGCGCATGCAGACCTCGTCGTCATTGCGCTCGACACGCCCGGCGGACTCGACCGCTCGATGCGCGACATGATCCAGGCGCTGCTCGCGTCGCCGGTGCCGGTCGCGATCTTTGTTTCGCCGAGCGGCGCCCGTGCCGCGAGCGCCGGAACGTATCTGCTGTACGCGAGCCACGTTGCCGCGATGGCGCCGGGTACGAATCTTGGTGCGGCGACACCGGTCGCAATCGGCTTCGGCGGCGAGCCCGAGAAGTCAAAGCCCGGCGACAAATCGGAAGGCGAGGGCGCGAAAGCGCCGAAAAGCTCGATGGAGGCGAAGGCGGTCCACGACGCCGCGGCTTACCTTCGCAGCCTCGCGCAGATGCGCGGGCGCAATGCCGACTGGAGCGAGAAGGCTGTTCGGCAATCGGAAAGCCTTTCCGCCGACGAGGCTCTCAAGCTTTCGGTGATCGACGTCGTCGCGACCGACATTCCCGACCTCGTGAAGAAGCTCGATGGCCGCACGGTGAAGATGGGGGACACGACGAAGGCGCTCGCGCTTGCCGGCGCGACGCTGACGCCGATCGAGCCGAACTGGAAGGAGCAGCTGCTTGGCACCATTTCCGACCCCAACATCGCGCTGCTGCTCATGATGGCGGGTGTCTACGGACTGCTGTTCGAGTTCATGTCGCCGGGAACCGCCGTTCCCGGTGTCGCCGGTTCGATCGCGTTGCTGCTCGGCCTTTACGGGCTCGCGCTGCTGCCGGTCAACTACGTTGCCGTCGCGCTGCTGCTGCTCGGCCTCGGGATGATGGTCGCCGAGGCCTTCTTGCCGACGTTCGGCGTGATCGGCGTCGGCGGCATCGTCGCATTCGTCGCCGGCGTGCTGTTCCTGATCGACGCCGAGATCCCGGGCTTCACGATCTCGTGGGGCTTCGTCGTGCCGATCGTGCTGGTGAACGCCGTCGTGCTCGCCGCGATCGGCACGTTCGCGCTGCGCTCGCGCCGCCGACCGCCGGTCGCGGGTGCGGAGGCGATGGTCGGCGGCAGTGTCGAAGCGCTGGAAGACATCGAGCGCGAGGGATGGGTGCGCGCGTTCGGCGAGCGTTGGCGCGCACGGACGAGCGTGCCGCTGAAGCGCGGCGCGCAGGCGCGCATCGCAGCAGTCGACGGACTGTTGCTGATCCTGCGTCCCGAAGACAACGGAGGCGGATGATGATCTGGTCGATCGGTTGGGGCGGCGCGTTCCTGATTCTGGTGGTGCTCATCGCATCGAGCATCCGCATTTTCCGCGAGTATGAGCGCGGCGTCGTGTTCTTCCTCGGGCGCTTCTCGGCGGTCAAGGGTCCCGGGCTCGTGCTGATCTGGCCGGTCGTCCAGCAGGTCGTGCGCGTCGACCTGCGCACCATCGTGTACGACGTCCCAAGCCAGGACGTGATCTCGCGCGACAACGTGTCGGTGAAGGTGAACGCGGTGCTTTACTTTCGCGTGATCGATCCGCAGAAGGCGATCATCCAGGTCGCGAATTTCCTCGAGGCGACTTCGCAACTCGCGCAGACGACGCTGCGCTCGGTACTGGGCAAGCACGAGCTCGACGACATGCTGGCCGAGCGTGAGAAGCTGAACGCCGACATCCAGCAGATCCTCGACGCGCAGACCGACGCGTGGGGCATCAAGGTCGCCACCGTCGAAATAAAGCACGTCGACATCAACGAGACGATGGTACGTGCGATCGCGCGCCAGGCCGAGGCCGAGCGCGAACGTCGCGCCAAGATAATCCATGCCGAGGGCGAGCTGCAGGCCTCCGAGAAGCTGCTGCAGGCGTCGCTGGTGCTCGCGCGGGCACCGCAGGCGATGCAGCTTCGCTACCTGCAGACGCTGGCGGCGATCGCCGGCGACAAGACGTCGACGATCGTGTTCCCGTTGCCGACCGAGTTGCTGCAGACGCTTGCGCAGGGTTTGAATCGGCCGCGCGAGCCGTAAGCCGTCATTCCCGCCCCTCGACTTTGCTCGGGACAGGCTTCGGCGGGAATCCAGCGTCTTGCGTCGAACGCCACTGGGTCCCCGCCTGCGCGGGGACGACAACCGGTGGCAATTGCACGTCGTCGGGCAGCGCGATTCCGAACATCTCGACGAGCGTGCGTCGCTGCTCGTCGGCGCCCGCGAGTTGCCGCGTGCGTATGTTGCTTCCGTCGTCCTCGGTCAATTCGAGGTCGCGCAGCGCAATCCGACGCTTCGTCGACAGGCGCTGCGCGGTGAGGGTTTGCACGAAGCGCGACTGCGGATGCGTCGACGTGTACCAGTTCGCAAGCTCGAAATCGACCGCGAATTGCGGCTCGAGCGTGAACGCGTAGAGATCGCGCCAGCCGCCATCGGTGAACGCTTGCATCACGTGCACGCCGGAGCCCTCGGCGGTGACGCGGTACGTCCATGCGAACTGGCGCGTCGGATTCGTGCTCGCGAGCGGAACCGGCAGCAGCAGTCCGTCAGCGCCGAAACCGACGTCCGCGATCACGATAACGCCGTCGATCTCCACAGCGAGGAGCATGTGCGTGCGCGGCCGCACGACCGACGCTCCGATGCGCACACGCGCGGCGAGACGATGCACGTCGAATCCGGCAACCTCGAGCGCCGCTGCGAACAGCGTGTTGTGCTCGAAGCAATAGCCGCCGCGGCCGCCGGCGACGAGCTTCGCCTGAACGCTTTCGAGATCGAGCCGGATCGGGCGACCGAGCACGACGTCGACGTTCTCGAACGGGATCGACGTCGCGTGCGCGAGATGCAGGGCATCGAGCACGACGCGCGTCGGCGCGAGCGCTCCGTCGTAGCCGATGCGCGCGCAGTACGCTGCGATGTCGAATCCGCGTTTCATCGGCGCAAAGTCTACGCGAGCGTTCGAGCGAGCGTGACCGCCAGACCCGCGACGCCGCACGCGCCGATCACGGGGATGACGCCGACGCCGAAGCGGAAGAGCGCCAATGCAGCGGCCGCCGCGAAAAGCGCCGCGATGACATCGAAGCGGCCGCCGATGCCGGCCGGCCACAGCACGTGGTACGCGAAGAATGCGGCGAGGCTCGCGATGACGCCGACGACGGCCGCGGTGATGCCGGTGAGCGGCGCAGTGAAGCCGATGCGCCCGTGCGTCGACTCGATCAGCGGGCCGCCGGCGAAGATGAACACGAAGCTCGGCAGGAACGTGAAGAATGTCGCTACGCATGCGCCGGCGATCCCTGCCAGCGCGAGGCCGAGCGCGTGGGCGCCGAAGAGCGCCTTCGTCCAGCCGCCGACGAAGCCGACGAACGCGACGATCATGATCAGCGGGCCGGGCGTCGTCTCGCCCAGCGCGAGACCGTCGATCATTTGCGCGGGCGTTACCCAGCCGTACGTTTCGACCGCGCCTTGGTAGACGTACGGCAGCACGGCGTAGGCGCCGCCGAACGTGAGAAGCGCCGCCTTGGTGAAGAACCAGGCCATCGCGGTCAGCGTGAATGCGTTGTCGCTCGCGGCAAACGCGATCGCGAATGCGGCGAGCCACAACGCAAGCCCGACGCCGACGACGGCGGCGAGCCGTGTCCACCGAAAGCTCGCATGCGACGGCGTCGGCGTGTCGTCGTCGATCAACGCGGGCGCGTGCGCGGCGTCGGCTTTCGACGCGTGCGCGCTGCCCGTCGCGAAGGCGTTGGGTGCGAAACGCCCGCCGAGCGCGCCGATCGCTGCGGCGACGAGCACGATCGCGGGGAACGGAACGCCGAATGCGAAGATCGCGACAAATGCGGCGGCGGCGATTGCCCACAGCGCCGGGTGCTTCAGCGCGCGCCGGCCGATCCGCCAGGCCGCGTGCAGCACGATGGCGACGACGGCGGGCTTGACGCCATAGAGCACGCCCGCCACGGCCGGCACATCGCCGTACGCCATGTACAGCCATGACAACGCGATCAGCACGCCGAGCGAGGGCAGCACGAACAGCGCGCCCGCGACGATGCCACCCCACGTTCGATGCAGCAGCCACCCGAGATACGTGGCGAGCTGCTGCGCTTCGGGCCCCGGCAGCACCATGCAGTAGTTGAGCGCGTGCAGGAAGCGCGTCTCCGAGATCCAGCGCTTCGATTCGACCAGATCGCGATGCATGATCGCGATCTGGCCCGCCGGTCCGCCGAAGCTGATGCAGCCCAGACGCAGCCAGTAGCGAAACGCCTCGGCGCGCGTCGGCGCAACGGGCAGTGCGGCGTCAGCATCGCCTCTCATGAGGACGACGGCTCGGATGCCCGGCACCACGCGTAGAGCGCGTCGTAGACGAGCATGCCGTAACGCAGCATTGCGTGATCGTCGGCGAACATCCGCGACAGTCCGAGCGAGGCGGCGAGCAAACCCGGCGCTTGCGCAGCCGCTTCGAGCGTGTTCGTGTCGGCGGCGCGCACGATCGTCGCGAGCCGTGCGAGCGCCGGATCGGCGAGCTCGTGATGCGCGATGAACGCATCGAAGCTGCAGCGCTTGCCGTCGTGCGTGTAGCGCACGCCCGGCACATCGTAAGGTTGCGCACCGTACTCGCGTGCGAATGCGACGACATCGGCCGACGGCACGTAAAAGAACTGCGCATCGGCATCGATGAAGCGGCGCACGAGCCACGGGCACGCGATGCGGTCGATCTTCGGGCGCTCGCGCGTCACCCATCGAGTCGGCGCGCGATAGGGCGTGGTCGCACCGCCGCTGTCGCGCCACGCTTCCAGTCCGCCGTCAAGGTAGGACGCATCGACACCGCGCGCGGCAAGCGCAGCGGCGGCACCGCGGCCCACGTCGAGACCGTGAACGCAGTAGACGACGACGGCGCGCCACGGCTCGGCCGTTTGCGCCCAGGCGTCGAGCGCGTCGGCAGCACGCCGGATGGCGCCGGCGATGATTTGCGGATCGCGTGCGAACGACTCGGCGACGCGAACGTCGATGACGACCGGCGGCGGGAATTGCTGCAGGGCTTGCGACAGCGATTGCGGCGTGACGGCGTTCGGTGCGCTCATGAGTTCTCTCCGGCTGCGTACGCAGCGACAAAGCAGAACTTGGACGGAGCGGCCGTCGGTGGTGCGGGGCGTCTGCGCAAGCCCCCATCGGCAATCGTACGTGCGCGCGGCTGCCGCTGTCAACGCGCGCCGGGCTCGGTTGTCAGAGCTCTCGTTCGATCGGCAGCAGCTGCGTGAGGCGCGCTCGCAGGCGCTCTGTTGCTGTCGTGTCGGGCTCGTCGTCGTAGCGCTGCGCGACTCCATCGCTCGCACTCATCCATTCGAGCCTTCCTTCAGCCGAGCGCACGACGTGATAGCTGTTGTCCGGTCTGGTGGCTTCGTCGAAGCGGCGCGCGATCTCGGTCGCGAGCGCGGGGCTGTCGATCCACAGGCCCACCTCGGTGTTGAGGCGGATCGAGCGCTCGTCGAGGTTCATCGAGCTGAAGAAGACAAAGCGGCGGTCGAACACGAGCGCCTTCGCGTGCAGCGACGTGCGCGAGCCGCTGCTCGGTCCGCGGCGCTCGTTGCGCCCGAACGCCGTCGCCTGCGACTTAAGTTCGTACAGCTCCACGCCGGCGTCGAGCAGCGCAGCGCGCGAGGACGCATAGCCCGCGTGCGCGAGCGGCGCGTCGGTCGTCGCAAGCGAATTGGTCAGGATGCCCACGCGAGCGTGGCGCGCGCTCGCCGCGCGAATCGCCGCAATGCCCGCTTCGCCGGGAATGACGTACGGCGAAACGATGAGCAGCTCCCGCGCAACCGACCCGAACGCAGGCAGCAGCTCGTCGCCGATGCGCCGCCTGCCGTCGTCGCGTATCGGATCGACCTTGCGCGGGCTGTCGGCGAGCACGCGGGCGCGCGCCCACGTCGGCGCGAACTTGCCGTCGACGAGCGCCTGCGGCAGTCGCGACGTGATCACGGCACGCGCGTACGGCGTGTCGCGGTTGCGCTCGCGCGCCGCGGCGAGCGTCGCGCGCGCTTCGGCGACGTCCTCGGCACTCGGCGAGCGCAGCATCAGCGCCTCGACGGGTACGGCGTAGTCGCTGTTCCAGTAATCGTCGAAGCTCGCCGACAGCTCGCGCACGATCGGGCCCGCGGCGACGAGATCGAGATCCTGGAAGTCGATCGGTCCGGGCGCTTCGAAATAGGAGTCGCCGATGTTGCGCCCGCCGATCAGCGCAATGGCGTTGTCGACGACGAACAGCTTGTTGTGCATCCGGCGGTTGAGCTGGGCGCCGCGCGCGACGTACTCGAACGCCGCGAGCGCGGCGGCGGGCCCGCGCATCAGGACCGGGTTGAACGTGCGTGCCTCGATTCTCGGATGCGACGACAGCGCGGCGAGCGTACGCTGGTTGCCGCGCTGACCGTAGTCGTCGATCAGCACGCGCACGCGCACGCCGCGGTCGGCGGCGGCGAGCAGGCGCTCGCCGACGAGCTCAGCGGTCTCGCCTTCCATCAGGAAGTACTGCAGGTCGACCGTCTGCTCGGCGGCGTCGATCAACCTCATGCGCGCGGCGAATCCGGCAAGACCCGACTCGACGACGCGGAAAGCCGACTGGCCGCCGTGCTTCGCGGCTTCGGCGTAGATCGCCTTGCCGAGTCGCGTCGCCGCGGGCGTCTCGTACGCGACCGACGGTACGCGCGGCACATCGCGCAACTCGACGGTCGCGCAGCTGCCGATCGTCATCAGCAGCGCGATCGCAACGAGCCGCGCAAGCGCGCGCCATTGCGGCAGTTCGACGGGCGATGCGGCGATGACCGTACCGACAAAGGGCATACGGTTCCGAGCCGCAGTCGGAACCGCGAGTTCCGCCGATGTGCCCGCCGTCCATCGGCGGTCGCGAAAACCTACGGCGGTGTGGCAAAAAGTGCAGGATTTGCAACGCGTACTAAGTGCAGACGCGCTACACCAGCCCTTCGAGCAGCTGCACGTCGACCATCGTTCCCGCCTCGACATTGCCGCAGTCGGCGGGCAGCACGATGAAGCAGTTCGCCTGCGACATCGACGACAGGATCCCCGAGCCCTGGTCACCGGTCGTGCGCACGCTGAGTCCTCCGGCAGCGTCGCGAGCGAGAACGCCGCGCTGGAACTCCGTGCGGCCGGGCGCCTTGCGGATCGGCGCGGCGAGCGCGACCTTGAACGTCGGCAGCGGCGCGACGTCGCGGCAGCCCTGCATGACGAGCAGCGCGTCGCGAACGAACTGGTAGAACGTCACCATCACCGACACCGGATTGCCCGGCAGTCCGAAGAACATCGCGTTGCCGAGCCGACCGTACGCGAGCGGGCGTCCCGGCTTCATCGCGATCTTCCAGAACAGCACTTCGCCGAGCTTGTCGAGCAGCTGCTTGACGAAGTCCGCCTCGCCGACCGACACGCCGCCCGACGTGATGACGACGTCCGCGGCGGCGGCGGCCGTCGCGAATGCGCGCTCGAGCTCCGCCGGCACGTCGGGAACCACACCCATGTCGAGCGCGTCGCAACCGAGCCGCACGAGCATGCCATGAAGCGTGTATCGGTTGCTGTCATAGATCTCGCCCTTCGCGAGCGGCGTGCCGATCGAGCGCAGCTCGTCACCGGTCGAGAAGAACGCGACGCGCAGCTTGCGAAACACGCTCACTTCGTTGATGCCGAGCGAGGCGAGCATGCCGAGCTCGGCCGGACGCACCGGCTGTCCCGCGTGGAAGACGACCTGGCCGCGCTTCAAGTCCTCGCCGGCGAAGCGGCGGTTCTGCCCGGCCTTGGTGACGGCGCCCGCGGCGATCGTCACGTTGCCCGCGTGCTCGCTCGCGCGCTCCTGCATGACGACCGTATCGGCGCCGACCGGCATGACGGCGCCCGTGAAGATGCGCACGGCGCTTCCGGGAAGCACGGTGCCCGCATACGGCCGGCCGGCAAACGACTCGCCGATCCGCGTGAGCGTCGTCTCACCCTCCGTGGCGAGATCGGCGAAGCGCACCGCCCAACCGTCCATCGCCGAGTTGTCGTGTCCGGGCACGTCGAGCGGCGACATGACGTCCTCGGCGAGCACGCGGTCGAGCGCGTTGCGCACATGCACGCGCTCGGTGGCGCTGACCGGCGTGAGGAACGCGCGGATCAGCGCGCGCGCCTTGTCGACGGGCATCGAGTTCGGATCGTAATCGTCGGCGCAGGAAGCGTCGCGCAACGTGCGGGGCGCGGTCATGGCAGTTCCAGGTTCGGTTCGGGAAGGGCGGCGGAGCTCGGACGTGATTGTACGAGCCCGGCGGCGATCACGGACGCGGTTTCCTGCGCAGCATCGGCTGCTCGAGCGCGTGCCACGACGCGGCCGCGACGAGCAGCGTCAACGGAACCGACACGGCGAACATCGTCGCAATCGACAACCCGGGCAGCGCATGCGCAACGCTTTGCTGCAGCGGAAACGCGTACACGTACATTCCATACGAGTAATCGCCGGGAAGCCGCACAACGGGCAGTGCCGGATGGTACGCGAGCACGAGCACCCAGTACGGCAGGAACAGCGTGAAGACCGTCTCGGCTGGCGCATGGCCGGCCGCGGCCATCATCGCGAGCACGAGCAGCAGCGCGAGGCCAAGCGAGATCGGAATGCGGTCGCGCGCAAGATACGCCGCCATGCCGAGCAGGAAGCTCACCACGAACGTCCATTGCCAGCCGTCGAGCACGTACGCGACGTTCCACGGACCGAATGCGACGATCGCGGCGACGCAGACGAGCAGCGCGATCGTAGCCACCTTCGCTCGCGCCAGCAAACCGCCGGCGCCGACGAGCGCGACAAGCGCGTACATGCGAATCTCGAGCGGCAACGACCATAGCGAGCCGTTGGGGCCGCCCGCAATCGCATTGTGCGGAAACGAGCCCGGAACATTGGCCACGAAGCTCCAGGCGGTCGCATTGCGCCAAACGTATCCCCACGTCGACGCATCCGTCAGCACGGAGGCGGCAGGACGCAAATTCGTCGCCGTGGCGAGGGCGACGCCGAGCAGCACCGACGCGACGAGCGCGGGATAGATCCGCAAGGATCGCGCGATCACGAAGCGGCGCAGCGAGCCGTGACCGGACAGGAAACTGCGCGTGACGAGGAAGCCCGAAATGACGAAGAACGCCTTCACCGCGTAGTTGCCGAGGTCGGCGTTGACGAGAAACGGCATCCACGACTGCGGCAGTTCGTGGCCGGCGAGTGCGTACCCATGCGTGAGCACGACGAGCCCCGCGGCAATGTGACGTAGCACGGGGAAATTGTTGTCGCGGCCGGCTGCCCGTTCGCCGAGCCGCGGTCCCGTCGGTCGGAGCGTGCTCGGCCACGCGATGCTCATCGGCCCCGCGACTGCTCGAGCCCGGCGAGCTCGTCGCGCGTGTTGATGTTGCGAAACGCGTCGGCTTCGTCGTCGAACGCGACTTCGACGACCGCGAGCGCGGCGTACCACGCGTCGATCTTGCGTCCGCCCGTTTGCAGGAACTCGGCGAGTCCGGGCAGCACATCGCGCCGCATGCACGCGAAAACCGGATGCGGCTGATCGAACGTGCGCGCGACGGCGAGCTGCGCGCGCTCGCTGTCGAGCGCCGCGGCGAGCCGCGCGACGAGATCGGACGGAAGGAACGGCGAATCGCACGGAACCGTACACGCGAACGGCTTCGTCGTTCGCATCAACCCCGCGTGCAGGCCGGCGAGCGGTCCTGCGAAACCGCCGACGGCGTCGGCGACGACCGGTACGCCGTACGCGCCATAGCGATCGGCATTCTGGTTCGCGTTGATCAGGATCTCGCCGACCTGCGGCCGGAACCGCTCGAGCACGTGCTCGATCATCGGCCTTCCGGCGAGCTCGATGAGACCCTTGTCGACGCCACCCATCCGGCGCCCCTGGCCGCCGGCGAGCACGATGCCCGCGACGGAGTGCGGCGCGATCATCGCGACACGCTCAAGCGGCCGGCACGTCGCGCAGATGCGGCAGCCACGCGACGTGCTCGGCGTAGAACGCGTGGCCGTCGGGCTCGCGATCGGGCGGCTCGTCGAACGCCGCGCGCACGATGTGCGTCTCGCCGGGCCAGCGCGCCGACTCGAAGAAGAGCTTGGTGCCGCAGCGTGCGCAAAACTTGCGCGCAGTGCCGGGTGAGGACTCGTGCGTGGCGAGCTGATCCGCGCCGCGCTCGATCGTCACCTGATCGCTCCCGAATCCGACCCACGTGACAAACGCGGCGCCATGCGCGCGGCGACAGCTCTCGCAGTGGCAGTGACACGCGAAGCGCGACGGAAAGCGCGCGACGAACCGCACCGCACCGCAATGGCAGCGGCCGCGAGCCTCGGTGCGCGCGGCCGCTGCGGCATCAGCCATCGGCGTCGCGGCGAAACCGCTCGCCGCCGGTGAACAGCAGGTAATGCTTGTTGGTCGCGCGCCCGATCATCGTCATGCCGACCTTCTGCGCGATCTCGTGGCCCATCTGCGTCAGGCCCGAGCGCGACACGAGGAATGGAATGCGCATCTGTGCGGCCTTGATCACCATCTCGGACGTGAGCCGCCCGGTCGTGTAGAAGATCTTGTCGTCGCCTTCGATGCCGTCGAGCCACATCCGGCCCGCGATCGCGTCGACCGCGTTGTGACGGCCGACGTCCTCGACGAACATCAGGATCTCCGCGCGATCGGGCGTGTTGGTCGCGAGCGCGCAGCCGTGCACGGCACCGGCCTGCTTGTAGATCGTTTCATGCAGCCGGACGCGGTCGAGCAGATCGAACAGCGCCGCTTGCGTGAGCGTTGCGCCTTGGGGGAGCCGAACGTTATCGATTTCCGCCATCAGGTCGCCGAACACGGTGCCTTGGCCGCAGCCCGTCGTCGTCGTCTTCTTCGCGGTCTTGGCTTCGAGGTCGGCAAGGCCGCCGCGTGTCGTCACCGCGACGGCATTGACTTCCCAGTCGACCTGCACGGCGACCAGGTCCTCGATGCGGTCGATCAAGCGCTGGTTGCGCAGATAGCCGATCGCGAGCGCCTCCGGCGCGCCGCCCAGCGTCATCAGCGTAACGAGCTCCTGCTTGTCGATGTAGAGCGTCAGCGGATGCTCGCCCGCGATCGGCACGTCGCGCCGCTCGCCGTGCTCGTCGTACGCGGGCACGTCGAACGTCGCGGGCCGCGCGGCGTCGGTGAGCAGCGGGCGATAAGGAATGTCGGGCGCGTTCATGCTCGGAAAAGTAGGGTCAGACTCGACTTTTCGTGCTCGTTTGCGAGTTGGCAACCGGTTGCATGAAAAGTCGAGTCTGACCCTACTTTTCCTACCCGCCGATGTAGCTCATCTCGACTTTCGGCAGCGCGGCGGTCGCCGCGGTTCGAAGCTCCGAGTAGCGGTCGGCGCGCTGGCGCCAGATCGCGGCGATCGCATCGGCGAGCTCGGCATCGCTCGCGCCCTCGCGCAACGGCGTCTTGAGATCGAAGCCTTCGGTGCCAAACAGGCACGTGTACACCTTGCCGTCCGTCGACAGCCGCGCGCGGGTGCAGTCGCTGCAGAACGCCTGCGTGACCGACGCGATGACGCCGATCTCGCCTTCGCCGTCGCGGTAACGCCAGCGCTCGGCGACTTCGCCGCGATAGTTCGGATCGACCGGCTCGATCGGAAATTCGGCGTCGACGATTTTCAGCACTTCGGCGGCCGGCACAACCTCGTCCATTCGCCAGCCGTTGGTGTGGCCGACGTCCATGAACTCGATGAAGCGCAGGATGTGACCGCTGCCGCGGAAGTGGCGCGCGAGCGGCACGATCTCGCGCTCGTTCGCCCCGCGCTTGACCACCATGTTCACCTTGATCGGCGAGAGTCCGGCGGCGGCCGCCGCATCGATCCCATCGAGGACGCGCGCGACCGGGAAGTCAACGTCGTTCATCGCGCGAAACGCGCTGTCGTCGAGTGCGTCGAGGCTTACCGTGACGCGCTGCAGCCCCGCGTCCTTCAGCGAGCGCGCCTTGCGCGCAAGCAGCGCGCCGTTGGTCGTGAGCGTCAGATCGAGCCCGCCGATGCCGGCGAGCATCTCGATCAGCCGCTCGATATTCTTGCGCAGCAGCGGCTCTCCCCCCGTCAGCCGGATCTTGTTGACGCCTTGCGCCTTGAACAGCCGCGCGAGTCGCGTGATTTCCTCGAACGTCAGGAGCTCGCCGTGCGGCAGGAACGGGTAGTCGCGGCCGAACACGTCCTTCGGCATGCAGTAGACGCAACGGAAGTTGCAGCGGTCGGTCACCGAGATGCGCAGGTCGCGCAACGGCCGGCCGCGCGCATCGACGAGAGCGCCGACGCCGGCGACCGCGGAGCGTGCGTGCATGTCGCGCACGAGCGCGTCGACGCGGCTCGAGGCTTCCGCAGCGCGGCGGACAGGAATCGGAATCGGCTTCGCCATTGGAGTTCTCCGGCACGTTCGGCCGGAACCTGACATTTTAACAAACCGTCGGTCCCGCGCCGGCCTTCAGCAAAACAGGCGCCCGCGTTTACTTGCTGATGTACACTCATTGACTGATTTTGGTGCAGCCCAAGACCATGCCTATATTGCGGTTTCCCGTCGCCGTCGTGATGGATTGTGTTCCCCTCGCGAGTCGCTGGGTGAGCGAGCAGTGGCGACCGTCGGCGGTGATCCCGCTCGCCGACGATGCGGGCACCGAGGTTTCTCATGCGCAACGTCTGTCGTCCGCGACATCGACGAAGCAGTGGCGTTTCGACGGCCTGTGGACCGAGCTGCACCGCTCCGAGGGCGAAGGCTATTGGCTCAATCTGACGTCACCGGCGCCGAAGGCGTTCGTCATGTGGCGCCCCGCCGAGGAGGCAGGCGAGCCGGCGATGCGCGCCTGCGCGGTCACGCTGTCGTACAACGAAGCGGCGCGAATGCTGGATGCCGGCGAGCAGGTCGAAGGCGTTCGGCTCGCGCCGGAATTGCTCGAATGGATGAAGCCGTTCGTCGAGGCGAACTACAAGCCCGAGCCGCGCAGGAAGAACCGCCGCAACGATCCGTTCGCAGCCGACCTCGACCGGGGAGATGCGCACTGATCGCGCGCACGTTGCTTTGCCGCCGATGACCGATTCCTTCAAGCGCGACGCGTTCACGCTCAAGCGCTGGTCGCAGCGAAAGCTCGCTGCTGCGCGAACCGCGCAGTCGCCGGTTGCGCCAGCGTCCGCGGCGACACCGGCGTCGCCACCGCCTGCCGAGGCGACGTCCGCGGTTGCGCGCGCTGCAACTTCAGTGTCGGAGACGCCCGCGTTGCCGCCTGTCGATTCGCTGACGATCGACTCGGATTTCACCGCGTTCCTCAAACCCGAGGTTGACGAAGCGCTCAAACGCGGCGCGCTGCGAAAGCTCTTCGGCGATCCGCATTTCAACGTGATGGACGGGCTCGACGTCTACATCGACGACTATTCGAAGCCCGATCCGCTCGACCCCATCGTGGCGCGTCAGCTCATGCAGGCACGCTACATCTTCGATCCGCCGACCACGCAAGTGAATGCGGACGGCCACGTCGAGGATGTACCGGCCGAAACGGCGGCCGAGCCCGCTCCGGACACCGCAGCCGCACGCACGGAATCGCTCGCGGCGCCCGCGGCGCCGGCGTCCGACCCGCCATTCCCAACGTCGGGAGCGGACCCGCTGCCCGTCGCCCGCGACGCCGATCCCGACGCGAAACCGCAATGAGTCTCGCCGACAAGAAACTGCACCTGTGCTCGTGCAACGGCACGATGCCGCTCGACGCGAAGGCGCTCGCCGCAGCGCTCAAGCTCGATGCGCCGCCGGCGGTGCGCACGATGCTGTGCCAGAAGGAGCTCGGCGCATTCGCCGATCACGCGGCCGGCGACGTCGTCGTCGCGTGCACGCAGGAGGCGCGGCTTTTCGGCGACGTCGCCGAAGAGGGGGGACGCACGCAGACGATCCGCTTCGTCAACATACGCGAGACCGGCGGCTGGTCCGCCGAGGCGAAAGCTGCGACGCCGAAGATCGCCGCTCTGTTGGCAGTCGCCGCGTTGCCCGAGCCCGATCCCGTCCCGCAGGTGAGCTACCGTTCCGGCGGTCAGCTTCTGATCGTCGGACCGGCCGAAGCGGCGCTGCATTGGGCACGCGTGCTTTCGGCGCAACTGTCGGTGACGGTACTCATCACCGGCCGCGCCAACGGTGCGGAGCTGCCGGTCGAGCGCGCGTATCCGGTGTACTCGGGCTCGGTTTCGAAGCTGACCGGCTGGCTCGGCGCGTTCGAGGCGACGTGGTCGCAGGACAACCCCATCGATCTCGACCTATGCACGCGATGCAACGCGTGCATCCGCGCGTGCCCGGAGGACGCGATCGATTTTTCATATCAGATCGATCTCGACCGCTGCCGCGACCATCGCCAATGCGTCGCCGCGTGCGGCGCGACGGCCGCGATCGACTTCGACCGCGGCGATCGATCGCGAACCGAGCGGTTCGACCTCGTGCTCGACTTGCAGCGACAGCCGACGATTCGCATCTCGCAGCCCCCGCAGGGCTACCTCGCGCCGGGCGCAGATCCGATCGTGCAGGCGCAAGCCATCGCCGAGATCGCGACGATGGTCGGCGATTTCGAGAAACCGAAATACTTCGAATACAAGGCGTCGATCTGCGCGCACAGCCGCTCGCAGAAGGCCGGCTGCAATCGATGCATCGATGTCTGTTCGACCGCCGCGATCGCAGCCGATGGCGACGGCATCAAGGTCGAGCCGCATCTGTGCATGGGCTGCGGCGGCTGCACGACCGTGTGCCCGTCCGGCGCATTGAGCTACGCGTACCCCGCCGTGCCCGAGATCGCGCGGCGTTTGAAGGCGCTGCTGTCGACGTACACCGCGGCCGGCGGCCGCGACGCCTGCATCCTGCTGCATGCCGAGGACGGCAACGCGGCGCTCGCCCGACTTGCACGTCGCGGACGCGGACTGCCGGCCCGGGTGATTCCGCTCGAAGTCCATCACGTCGCTTCCGTCGGCCTCGACGCCTGGCTGAGCGCGCTCGCGTACGGCGCGACCGATGTCGTCGTGCTGACGACGGGCAGCGAAGCGCCCGAATACCGCGCGGCGCTCGACGCGCAAATGACGATTGCTGACACGATTGCGCAGGGGCTCGGCTACCAGGGGCCGCACTTCCGCGTCGTCGACGGCGCGCACGTTGCTGCACTCGAGCACGCGCTGTGGAATACGCCGCCCGCGCTCGGTGTTCGCGTCGCAGCCACTTTTGCCGGCACCCGCGACAAGCGCACGACCGCGGCGTTCGCGATCGAGCATCTCGCGCAGCACGCACCGGTCCCGCAGTCGCGCATCGCGTTGCCGGCGGGCGCGCCGTTCGGCACGATCGACGTCAATCGCGACACGTGCACGATGTGCCTCGCGTGCGTCGGATCGTGTCCGGCCGGCGCATTGCTCGACAACCCGGAAACGCCGCAGCTGCGTTTCATCGAGTCGAAATGCGTCCAATGCGGGCTGTGCCGCGAGACGTGCCCCGAGAGCGCGATCACGCTGACGCCGCGGCTCGACATGACGGCGGCGGCGCGCACGATGCGCTTGCTGAACGAGGCGGCCGTCTTCAAGTGCATCGCCTGCGGCAAGCCGATGGGCACGGAGAAGATGGTCGGCGCGATGCTCGCGAAGCTCGCCGGCCACTCGATGTTCGCCGCGGCGGGCGCGCTCGACCGGCTCAAGATGTGCGCCGACTGCCGCGTCGTCGACCTCATCAAGCACGAGAAAAGTGTCGACATTCGCGACATCTGACGATGGATTCGGCGACCGTCACGTTCCAGCATCGCATCGAGCCCGAGGACCAGGCGCGCGCCGACTTCTATGCGCTCATCGCACGGCTCTTTGCCGATGCTCCCGATCGGGCGTTGCTCGCTGCGATCGCGTCCGCACCGGCGCTTGCCCCGGCAACGATCATCGATGCCGAGTCCGCGCTGCCGGCGCAGCGCCTCGCGACTGCCTGGGACGCGCTTCGCGCCGCGAGCGCGGCGATGGACGCCGAGGCGGCGAAGCTCGAATACGACACGCTGTTCGTCGGCGTGGGAAAGAGCGAGCTGAACCTCCATGCGTCGCACTGGCTCACCGGCTTCATGATGGAGAAGCCGCTCGCCGATGTACGGGCGGAGCTCGTCCGCCTCGGGCTTGGTCGCGAGCCGGCGGCGACGATCGTCGAGGATCATCTGTCACCGCTATGCGAAGTGATGCGCGTTGTCATCACCGGACGAGACGAGCGCCGCCCGGCGGCGATTTCCGACCAGCGCGCATTTTTCGAACGGTTCATTTCTCCGTGGGCCTCGAAATGCTGCAATGCAATATCGGAACATCCTATTGCCAACTATTACCGGCGAGTAGGACAATTCACGGAAGCATTCCTGGCGATCGAACGTGACGCGCTCGCCTTGGATGGATAAACACAAGGTCACGAGATCAGGCAGTCCTTGGAGGTCCCGCATGCGCCATCCCTCGCGTAGCAACGCTAGCGCGCCCGTCGCGGCTGCGCGCAACGAACATTCTTCGCCCAACGATACGGGCACTGATCCGAAGCGACGCCGCTTCCTGTTCGCTCTTGGCGCGGGCGGTGCGAGCGCGGTCGCGCTCGGCGCGGCGGCACCTTCCGCCGTCGCGTGCGAGGACCCTCCGCCGGCCGACGATAAAGCTGCCGGCTATCAGGTGACCGATCACGTGCGCGATTACTACCGCACGGCCAAGATCTAGGAGACCGCCATGCTCCTCACGAAAAAGAGCGAAGGCATACCGGCCGCGGGTCCCAGACTGCGCCGCTTCGCCGGAGCGCGGCCCTCGACGATGGATCGCCGCACGTTCCTCAAGCGTTCAGGGCTTGCGGCGGGCGCAGGCGCGTTCGCGAGCCAGCTGCCGTACGGAACGATCGGCAAGGCCGAAGCGAACGGCGCCGAGGCAGGCAAGGCCGAAGTCAAGCGCACCGTGTGTACGCACTGCTCGGTTGGCTGCTCGATCGACGCTACCGTCGAGAACGGCGTGTGGACGCGGCAGGATCCGGTGTTCGACTCACCGCTCAATCTCGGCGCGCATTGCGCGAAGGGCGCCTCGGTGCGCGAGCACGGGCACGGCGAGCATCGGCTGAAGGCGCCGATGAAGCTCGTCGACGGCAAGTGGACAAAGATCTCGTGGGAGCAGGCGATCAACGAGGTCGGCGACAAGATTCTCGCGATCCGCAAGGAATCGGGGCCGGATGCGATCTTCTGGGTCGGAAGCTCGAAGCATTCGAACGAGCAGTCGTACCTGATGCGCAAGTTCGTGTCGTTCTTCGGCTCGAACAACTGCGACCACCAGGCGCGCATTTGCCACTCGACGACCGTCGCCGGCGTAGCCAATACGTGGGGCTACGGCGCGATGACGAACTCGTACAACGACATGCAGAACACGAAGTGCGCGATGTACATCGGCAGCAATGCGGCCGAAGCGCACCCCGTGTCGATGCTGCACATGCTGCATGCGAAGGAGACCGGCGCGAAGATGATCGTCGTCGACCCGCGCTTCACGCGCACGGCGGCGAAGGCCGACTACTACGTCCGGCTGCGTTCCGGCACCGACATCCCGTTCATTTTCGGGATGCTCCATCACATCTTCAAGAACGGCTGGGAAGACAAGGAGTACATCCACGACCGCGTCTACGGGATGGACAAGGTCCGTGAGGAAGTCTTGACCAAATGGACGCCGGACAAGGTCGAGGAGGCTTGCGGCGTTCCCGAGGCGCAGGTGCTGCAGATCGCCGAGCTGATGGCGAAGAACAAGCCGTCGACGGTCGTCTGGTGCATGGGTCAGACGCAGCACACGATCGGCAACGCGATCGTGCGCGCGTCGTGCATCCTGCAGCTCGCGCTCGGCAACATCGGCATCGCCGGCGGCGGCGCGAACATCTTCCGCGGCCACGACAATGTGCAGGGCGCAACCGATGTCGGGCCCAATCCCGATTCGCTGCCCGGCTACTACGGCATCGCGGCCGGTTCGTGGAAGCACTGGGCGGCGGTGTGGGGCGTCGATTACAACTGGCTGTCGAAGCAGTTCGCGCCGGGCATGATGGAAAAGTCCGGCATGACGGTGTCGCGCTGGATCGACGGCGTGCTCGAGAAGAACGAGCTGATCGACCAGGATTCGAACCTGCGCGCGCTCGTTTTCTGGGGTCACGCGCCGAACAGCCAGACGCGCGGCAAGGAGATGGTCGAGGCGATGAAGAAGCTGGATCTTCTCGTCGTGATCGATCCGTATCCGTCGGCAACCGCCGCAATGGCTGCGATGGTTCGCAAGGACGGCGTCTATCTGCTGCCCGCGGCGACGCAGTTCGAGACGTCGGGCTCGGTGACCGCTTCGAACCGCTCGCTGCAGTGGCGCGAGCGCGTGATCAGCCCGCTGTTCGAGTCGCAGACCGATCAGGCGATCATGTACCAGTTCGCGAAGAAGTTCGGCTGGGACAAGGAGTTCGCCAAGAATTACCAGATCTGGAAGCCGGATCCGAACAAATTCGACGAACCGACGCCCGAGAGCTTGTTGAAGGAGATCAACAAGGGCACGTGGACGATCGGCTACACCGGCCAGTCGCCAGAGCGGCTGAAGCTGCACATGAAGAACCAGAACACGTTCGACGTGAAGACGCTGCGCGCGAAGGGCGGTCCGTGCGACGGCGACTACTACGGTTTGCCGTGGCCTTGCTACGGCAATCCGGAGCTGAAGCATCCGGGCTCGCCGAATCTCTACCAGACGTCGCGTCACGTGATGGACGGCGGCGGCAACTTCCGCGCGAACTTCGGCGTCGAGCGCGACGGCGTCAACCTGCTCGCCGAGGACGGGTCGTATTCGAAGGGCGCCGACATCACGACTGGCTACCCCGAGTTCGATCACGTGCTGATGAAGAAGCTCGGCTGGTGGGACGAGCTCACCGACGACGAGAAGAAGGCGGCCGAAGGCAAGAACTGGAAGACCGATCTGTCAGGCGGCATCCAGCGTGTCGTCCTGAAGAACCACGGCTGTCACCCGTTCGGCAATGCGAAGGCGCGCGCGATCGTGTGGAACTTCCCCGACGGAATTCCGCAACATCGCGAGCCGCTGTACTCGCCGCGGCCCGACATGGTCGCGAAGTATCCGACGCACGACGACAAGAAGGCGTTCTGGCGGCTGCCGACGCTGTACAAGAGCGTGCAGGAGCAGAACAAGGACATCTCAAAGCAGTTTCCGCTGGTGCTCACCAGCGGGCGCCTCGTCGAGTACGAGGGCGGCGGCGAGGAAACTCGCAGCAATCCGTGGCTCGCCGAGCTGCAGCAGGAGAACTTCGTCGAGATCAATCCGAAGGACGCCAACGATCGCGGCGTTCGCGACGGCGAGTATGTGTGGGTGAAGACGCCCACCGGCGCGCAGCTCAAGGTGAAGGCGCAGGTGACCGAGCGCGTCGCTTCCGGGACGACGTTCATTCCGTTCCACTTCTCGGGATGGTGGATGGGCAAGGACATGCTGCAGTACTACCCCGAAGGCGCGGCGCCGATCGTGCGCGGAGAAGCCGTCAACACGGCGACGACGTACGGGTACGACTCCGTGACGATGATGCAGGAAACGAAGACGACGCTCTGCGAAGTGCAGAAGTTCGCGTGACACGGGACACGAGGAGACAACCATGGCCCGAATGAAATTCCTGTGCGACGCCGAGCGCTGTATCGAGTGCAACGCCTGCGTCACCGCGTGCAAGCAGGAGCACGAGGTGCCGTGGGGCGTGAACCGCCGCCGCGTCGTGACGATCAACGACGGCGTCCCGGGCGAGCGCTCGATCTCGGTCGCCTGCATGCATTGCTCCGACGCACCGTGTCAGGCGGTTTGTCCGGTCGATTGCATCTATCACACTGACGAGGGCGTCGTCCTGCACGACAAGGACCTATGCATCGGTTGCGGCTACTGCTTCTACGCGTGCCCGTTCGGTGCGCCGCAGTTTCCGCAGGCGGGTGCGTTCGGCGTGCGCGGCAAGATGGACAAGTGCACGTTCTGCGCCGGCGGTCCCGAGCCCGACCGCTCGGAAACCGAGTTCAAGAAATACGGTCGCAACCGCCTCGCCGAAGGCAAGCTTCCAGCCTGCGCCGAAATGTGCTCGACCAAGGCGCTGCTCGGTGGCGACGGCGATGTGCTCGCCGACATCTACCGCGAGCGCGTGACCCATCGCGGCAAGGGCGGCGAAGTGTGGGGATGGGCAACCGCTTATGGCGTGCCGGGCGCGCCCGGGCAGCCCGGTCCGGCGGCCCCGCAGCCGATGCAGCCCGCACCGCCAAAAGGAGCGAAATCGTGATGCGTCCACTGTTCGTGATCGCCGCCGGCGTCGTGCTCGCCGGCGGTCTCGCGGCGTGCAGCGAGCGTCCGCAGGTCGTGCAATACAAGCAGGGAACGTATCAGGGAAAGCCCGATCAGCGCCCATACGAGGGTTCGCAGTTCAACGGCAATCAGCAGGAATGGGAGCGGGCGATCCGCAGCCGCAACCAATATCAGAACGAATACAAGCGCACGTAGTCGGCGCGCACTCGGGCCGGTCCCCCCGCGCCGGGTGCTCCCATGTCGGCATGAAGGAGCAATCACGGTGAGCTCTTCCCTCAAGCACGCGACTGTCGCGCTGCTCGCGACCGTTGCGTTCGCATACGGTCCGGCGTCCGCTCAGGCGCCGGGCACGAATCCTCCGCCGACGGCGAATCCGGTCGACGCGAATCCGGTGCAGGCGCAGCAGCAGCGGCAGCTTACGCAGCCGCTCAACAATCGGCCAATGTGGTCGGAAGTGCGCTCCGGCGCTCCGGCGTACACGAGCATTCCGGGACGCGAGACGAACGTGCTGATCCAGCAGCAGGGCCAGACGTGGCGCGCGGTGCGCGTACCGGTCATGTTCTGGGGCGGGCTGCTGTTCGCGCTCGCGCTCGCCGCGCTCGCCGTGTTCTACATGATTCGCGGCGAACTGAGGGCCGAGCATCGGCCGGGCGAACGGCTGATCGAGCGGTTCTCACCGGCCGACCGCTACGCGCACTGGCTGGTCGCGATCACATGGGTCACGCTTGCGATCACCGGGCTCATCATGTCGCTCGGCAAATCGGTGCTGCTGCCGCTGATCGGCTACACGCTGTTCTCGTGGCTCGCAACGCTCGCGAAGAACCTGCACAACTTCATCGGGCCGATCCTGATCATCGGCGTGCCGTGGCTTTTCATCCGCTTCGTTCGCAACAACGGCGTCTCGCGCGACGACATCCGCTGGTTCGCGAACATCACGGGCTACTTCAAGGGCGAGGAGTATCCGTCCGGCCGCTTCAACGCCGGGGAGAAGATCGTTTTCTGGTTCGTGCTGGTCCTGTTCTCGACGACGCTGATCGTCACCGGGTTGATCCTCGTCTTTCCGAACTTCGACCAGACGCGGCAGACGATGCAGATCGCGAATATCGTGCACATGGTCGCTGCGTATCTCGCGATCGCGCTCGCATGCGTGCACATCTACCTCGGAACGCTCGGAGTGGAAGGCGCGTACCGCGCGATGCGCGACGGCTACGTCGACGAGAGCTGGGCCGAGCACCATCACAAGCGCTGGTACGACGACGTCGTTGCCGGCAGGGCGCCCCAGCACTTCGTCGACGCGGCCGATGTTCGCCGCGCCGAGGCGCCGCCCGCAAGAACGCGACCTGCCTAGGGCAAGCGAGCCACGAGGAAACGAGGAGGAGGAGAGCGACGATGACGACATTTCGCGCGATGATCGCGGCCGGTTTGGTCGTGGCGACATGGGGACTTGCGGTAGCGAAGCTGCCGCCCCCGCCGCCGATGACCGACACCCAAAAGGCCGCGGCTGAAGAGAAGAAGGCGAAGGACGCGGCATCGGCCGAGGCGGCGAAAGCTGCGCAGGCTCGTGCCGAGGACCGTGTCGCCGCGCGCTACATCGCCGAGCAGAAGGCGAAAGGCAAAGTCGTCACGCCGCAGATGGGGCCGACATCCACTGCGGCCGCACCGGGCAAGACCGCTGCCGCGGGACCCGCGGCAAAGATGGCACCGGCGGCAGCGAAGAAGTAGCGAGGATCGTCGTTCCGCCGCACGCGGCGGAAATCGTATTCGCGGGGACTTCGGTCCCCGTTCTTGTTGCATGCATCGTTGCGGGTGATACGAAGAGCGTATCCGGAGCGGTGGGGCGCGTCGCGTATAATCGCCGGTCCGGAGAGTTGGCCGAGTGGTCGAAGGCGCCTGACTCGAAATCAGGTTTAGGGCAACCTAACGGGGGTTCGAATCCCTCACTCTCCGCCAGATACCCCCTTCAAGCCCATCCGCGCGCTACAAGCGCGACGCAATACCGCCAGCGATCTTTTTTGATCGTCTCCCGACGGGCTCATGGCCGGATTGGGACATTCGCGACGGCCGAGAACGGACGCATCGCAATCGTCTACGCTTCCAGAAAGCGGTCGCTAATACCGGAAGCCAGAAGCGTCGCAGTGCCCGCACGTACTGCCCTTTGCGGGGACGCCGGCATCAAACGCTCGCGCAATATGGGCGCACCCGGTCTGCCGATTTTCGCGCGGCGTGGAAACCGACCGTCCCGGCCAGCAGCGGCCGGCCGACCACGTCGGAAAAACCCAGCTCGGAGAGCGCGCTGGAGAGCTCTGCCACCGAGTAGAACATGCGGATGGAGTCGACGAAGTAGCCGCGGCATCCCAGCGCGGCCGAGCCGCTGCCGAAGGCGCGCGAAACCAGCGTCAGGCAGATCTTGAGGTAGAAGCAGTAGAGCTTCTCCACCAGCTTCACGTGCGGCCGCAGCATGTCACAGTGATAGAAATGGCCGCCCGGCTTGAGCACGCGGTGGATCTCCGAGAACACCTTGAGCGCACGCAGGTGCCGCGTCGCCCACTGCAGCGTCACGACGTCGAAATGGTTGTCCGGGAAGGGCAGCTCGTGCACGTCGCAGATCACCGAATGGATGCGCAGGCCCTGGCTTTCGGCGAGCCGCCTGCCGACCCCTTGCATCGCCTTGCTGCGGTCAACGGCGCAGACTTCCAGGTCGGGCTGCTTCTTGAGCAGGTCGATGCCTATGACGTTGGTGCCCGCACACATGTCGAGGACTTTCGCACAAGGCTTGATGTCCATGGTGGACAAGAAGCGCTGGCGCAGCGTTTCTATGAGGCCGAGGGTCGCGTAGACGTTGGCGCGGTCGTAGTACTCGGCGACGTCGGAAAAGACCGCGTCGATCTCGTTGCTCCAGATCGACTGGAAGGCTGTTTCCCGCGCGCGCTCCATCTCGGTGTAGATGCGGTTCATCGCGCGCGTCACGCCAGGACGTAGAACTCGTGCCAGGCCTCGTCCTGCTTCGGCGGATTTTCGATCATTGACAAGGTTCCGTTCGCTGCGGAAGCAAAGTCTAACTCGCAGATTGCGGCGAGACCGCGTAACCCCACGAACTCTTTGCCGACCGCTTATGAATGGTTGCGCGCGCGAACGAGCGCGCCTCACGGATGCCCACAACAGGCGCCGAGCAAGCTATGGCATTGTCAGCAAAGGAGTTTTGCCGCAGGACGCAGGATCGCTGTGTCCTTCGATGCTTGCGTTGGCGACACATCGACGGGAGGCGAGCCGCGGACCTCCACGCCGACTTACCGATGACGGAAGGCTCCGGCCGAGCCTTGCTAATCGACCGAAGCGCGCGCGAAGCGCCGTCGCCTCTCCCATCCGCTGAAAGGCACTCGCGGCCGATTTTCCTCTTGCGTCGTACCCGGCGAACCGCGAAAAGCGGCGACGCACCGCTTGTGCCGCTTTCGGGTGTATAAATCGCGCGACACCTCGCGCTCCCAAGCCCGATGATCCTGCCGCCATCACCAATCGACCGCGTCCTGACGATCGTCGTGCTCGGCCTGCTGATCGCGGGCTGCTATCTGGTGCTCGCGCCGTTCCTGACGGCGATCCTGTGGGCGGCGATCCTGTGCGTGACGACGTGGCCGCTTTTCGTGCGGCTGCGCTGGCGGCTTGGCGGCAGCGGATCGCTCGCGGCGCTCATCATGGTGCTGGTGATCGCGCTCGCGCTGCTCGCGCCGTTTGTCATCGTCGGTGCGACGATCGCCGAGAACTCCGATCAGGTCGCCGCGTTCGTGCAAGGCCAGCTCGCCGCCGGACCTCCGGATCCGCCGGCGTGGCTCGCGAACTTTCCGTTGCTGGGCCCCCACGCGGCCGCCTACTGGGCGAGGTTCACGCACGACACGGCGGCGTTCGTCGGCGAGCTGTCGAAGTACGTCGAGCCGTTTCGCAAGTTCGCGCTCGCGATCGGCGTGACGGTACTCGGCGGCTTGTTGCAGCTCGCGCTGTCGATCGTGATCGCATTCTTCTTCTATCGCGATGGCGACGCGATGATCGTGCGCGTGCACGCGGCGGTTACGCGCATCGCGGGCCAGCACGGCCATCATCTGACGCACGTCGCGGCGATGACGACACGCGGCGTCGTGCTGGGCATTCTCGGCACGGCGCTCGTGCAGGGCACGCTGATGGCAATCGGGCTCGCGCTCGCCGGGATCAAGGCGGCGCCGCTGCTCGGATTCCTTGTGGTTCGGATTGGGCGAGACGTTCTGGGGTATCTTCGTCCTCGTGTGGGGCGGGCTCGTCGTGTCGATGGTCGACAACTTCATTCGCCCGCTGATCATCAGCCACGGCAGCGACCTGCCGTTCATCCTCGTGCTGATCGGCGTGCTGGGTGGCGTTGCGGCGTTCGGACTGATCGGCCTTTTTCTCGGCCCGGTGTTGATCGCCGTCGGCTACATCCTGCTGCGCCAATGGGCGAGCGATACGCCGGTCAGCGCGCCGGCACCGGCGCCGCCGGCGCCCGCCGCCCACGAGGCGGGAAGCGCCGCGACGACCGAAGCGGATTGATCGGGCGCTACACCGGCGAGCAGAATGCCGCGCCGTTCGGCGCGTAACCGTCGAGCGTCCATGCGCGATTGATCATCGCGCGGCGCACCGAAAGATCGGTCGTGAAGCGCTGGTTGTAATCGTGCCGGTTGTTCGAGAACCGATAGACGGGGACCATTCCCGCGCGGCAGTTCCCGTTCGCGTCCGCAAGCACGACCCAGAACGCTGCCGGATTTTCGAGCGTCCATGCCGCCGACGCGTAGGTGAGCACGTATTGGCATTCGGCCGCGATCGGCGAGAAGAAAAGCGAATCGATCAGCTGCGCGTACGAACCGCGGAACCGGCACACCGGCACGGCGTCCGGGGGCGCAAGCGCGGGATCGTTCCACGCGAAAAACACGTTGCCGGTGCGCTTGTTCAAGGCAGCGGGGTCGGTGTCGATGAACGCGATCTCATTCGCATCGGCGGTGATGAAGTAGTGATCGAGATCGCTCCGGTAATACTCGACGACCACCACTGTTCCCGGCGGCGCCGCATCGGCCGACGGCGGCGTGCTCGCAACGGCGACACCCGCATCGAGCAAACCGATTCCGCACAGATCGCCGGTGCGGCACGGCGAGCCTTGCGCGAATTCGCGAGCCGATCCTTGCAATACGGAAAGCAGACGTCCCGGCGTCAGCAGCGCGTTCTTCGAAAGCATCAGCGAGGCCACACCCGACACGAGCGGCGCCGCGAAACTGGTGCCGATTCCGGAGTCGAAGCTCGGATTGCCCGGAACGGTCTTGCCGTCGTTAGCGGTCGACAACGTCGAGTCGTCGAGACCGCCATCGCCCGAAGGCGCCGAAAGGTCGATCCGGCGGCCGAAGTTCGAGTAGAACGTGCGCTCGCCGGCGCGATTGTGCGCGCCGACCGTGATGACGCCGCTGCAGTTGGCGGGGCTGAACGCCGCCACGTCTGCGGCGTCGTTGCCGGCCGCGGCGACGACGACTGCGCCCTGCGCCATCGCGCCGTCGATCGCTTCCTGGATCGCTTGCGTGCAATTGCCGAAGCCGCCGAGGCTCAGGTTGATCACCTTGGCGGGATTCGCGTTCGGCGCCACGCCGGCGATCTCCACGCCGGCCGCCCACAACATGCCTTCGAACACGTCCTCGTCGGTGCCGCCGCATTTGCCGAGCACGCGCACCGGGACGATCGATGCGTTCGATGCGATGCCGGCGATGCCGATGCCGTTGTTCGTGTTCGCCGCGATCTGCCCGGCGATGAACGTGCCGTGCCAGAAGCTGTCCTCGGACGGGAAGCCGCCGCAGTCGCCGTCGGCTTTCCAGTCGCCTTCATCGCGCGGGTCCGAATCGCGGCCGTTGCCGTCGCGCGCGTTCTCGGCATCGGAGACGAAATCGAAGCCGGGAAGGATGCGACCTGCGAGATCCGGGTGCGGCAGGATGCCGGTGTCGACGACGGCGACGGTGATGCCCGGCAAGCCGGAGCCGATCGCCCATGCATTCGACACGTTAATTCCTGAAACCGAATCGCTGAGCCCCCATTGCTGGTCGAACAGCGGATCGTTCGAAACGGCCTCGGCAAGCGCATGCTTGCGCAGCACCGGATCGGCGTACTGGACGATCGGATCCTGCTGAAGCGTCTCGGCAAGCGCGGTGAGACGCTCGGGCGTCTGCGCTTGCGCGAGCGTGAGCACCCAGACGTTTCCGATCTGGCGGTCGGGCGCAAGCGGAACGCCGAGCGCGGCCGAGAAGCGTGGCGCGAGCGCGTCCCAGTCGGGGGCCACGCCGTCGGCGAGCCGAACCATCAGCTTCTGCACGCGTTCGCGCGATGACGACTTCGGCCGGATCTTTTCGACGTCGGCGCGGGGACGAACCGGCTCGGCCCAGAGCACGTCGCGGTCCTCGCGCAGACGCTTGATGATCGCTGTAACGCTCGCTTCGTCGCGCGGTTCCGCAAAGTCAAGCTCGAGAGCGCCCGTGCGCGTCGTGGCGGTCAGCGTAAGCGCCGTTCCGGCGATCGCTTCGAGCTGTGCCTGCCGGTCGGCGGAAAGCTGGCCGCGCGGCGCCGCGCCGGGATGCAGCATCAGGCGGAGGCTGCCGCCGGATTGCGCCAATGTCGGCACGGCCGCGCACAAAAGCGCTGCGGCGAGCAGCGTGGCTCCGACGACGGGTCCGCAGCGCGCGGCGCGCGCGCTGCAATGGATGATCGAGGCAATGCCAGACCCGACTGTCATGGTGCGCTCCCTGAAGCGTACGGTTGTGGCCGTTTTTAGGGTCAGCAACTTCGGTGCCATGGAGCAAGGCCATGGCGCCGCATCTATCCCAACGGCATATTTCCGCATGGTATCGGGAGCGACGCCGCTCAGCGAACGCAAGCAATCGTTTCAGGCGGCGCACCACGATCGATGTTGCCCAACTGCCGCGCATGAACGCATGATTGCCGCAGCGCGGCAGCCCTTCGCCGCCATGCGAAATCGCAGAACCGGCTATTCCGAGGGCGCGGGAGCCTTCGCCGAGCGCTCGCGGATCATGTCGGCGCGAAACGGAGCAAGTGTGGCGACCATTTGCGCAAAAATCTTCGGATTGGCGGCGATGACCTGGCCGCCATGCACGAAGTCACCTTCGCCCTGCAGATCGCCGATCAGCCCGCCCGCCTCCTGCACGAGCAAGCTGCCGGCGGCGACGTCCCAGGGATTGAGCCCAACCTCCCAGAATCCGTCGTAGAAGCCTGCGGCGACGCACGCGAGATCGAGCGCAGCGGCGCCTGGCCGGCGCAGGCCCGCCGTGTGCTGGATCATCGTCTTCATCATCCGCAGGTACGTGTCGAGATAGCTGCCGTCGCGGAACGGAAATCCGGTCCCGATGAGGCACTCGCGCAGATGCTGGCGGCGCGACACGCGGATGCGACGGTCGTTCAGGAATGCGCCGCGGCCGCGCGTAGCCGTGTACAGGTCGTTGCGCACGGGGTCGTAGATGACGCCCTGCGTGATGACGCCGCGCTGTGCGAGCGCGATCGACACGCAGTACTGCGGAAAGCCGTGCAGAAAATTGGTCGTGCCGTCGAGCGGATCGATGATCCACACGTTGTCGGCCTGAGCGTTCGCGCCTTTCGCCGTCCCTTCCTCTGCTAAGATCGCGTGATCGGGATACGTGTCGAGCAGTGTCTCGACGATCGCCGCTTCCGCCGCGCGATCCACTTCGCTCACGAAATCCTTCGGACCTTTGGCGGTTACCGTGAGCAGGTCGAGGTCGCGGGCGCCGCGGTTGATGACGTTGCCGGCGCGGCGCGCGGCCTTGACCGCGATCGTGAGCATTGGATGCATGGGATTCGATGATGCGACCGCGGCGCGACGAAGCGCGCGGTCGTGTGGCAAAGGTTCCATTTTACTCCGGCGTGCGCACGCGCACTTCTTCGTGCAATGAATCGGCATGCCCCACGCATGAAAGGCGCGCTCGATCGCATTCAGATCGTGCTCGTCGCGCCGAGCCATCCGGGCAACATCGGCGCATCGGCGCGCGCAATGCTGACGATGGGCGTGACGCGGCTCACGCTCGTCTCGCCGCGGCGCTTTCCCGATGCGGAAGCGGTTGCGCTCGCCTCGGGCGCAACGAGCGTGCTCGACCACGCGTGCGTCGTGTCGACATTGCACGAGGCGCTCGTCGGATGCGTGCTTGCGGTCGGATTTTCGGCGCGCCCGCGCGAGTTCGCCGGGAGAGTGCTACCCGTGCGCGATGCAGCGGCACAGGCAATCGCCGCGGCAGCGCACGGCGATGTCGCGTTCGTGTTCGGCAGCGAGATGTCGGGACTTTCCAACGCCGACCTCGAGCGGTGCCACGCGGTGGCGACGATCGCTGCAAATCCGGACCATGCGTCGCTCAACCTCGCCGCTGCCGTGCAGGTCGCCTGTTACGAGGCGCGCGTTTCGGCGACGGGCGGTACGGTCTGGCATGCACCGAGGTTTGCGCCGGCGACCGCCGACGAAATCGAGGCGCTTCGCGCGCATGCGACGCGTACGCTCGTCGCGATGCGCTTTCTGAACCCGCGAATGCCGAAACGGCTGCTGCCGCGACTCGCGAGGCTCTTCGCGCGCGCGGGCCTCGAGAAGGAGGAAGTGAACATCCTGCGCGGCATTCTCGCCCGCATCGACGAGTTCGTCGCTCGCGCCGCGAAGCCGTGAGCGATGCAGCCGCCCGGCGCTTCCGCGCTGACGCGCTACTTCTCGTATTTGCGGATCAGGTCCTTCGCCGCCTGCAGCAGCGCCTTGCCGTCGTTGCCCTTGGCGGAGACGTCCTTCGCCCAATCATCCGGCAGGTTCGCCGTTGCCTTCTGCCAGTTGTCGAGCTCGGAGGCCGGGATCGTGTAGAAGATGTTGCCGTGCTCGACGGCGAGCTTGCGCGCGGGCGGAGCGGATGCATCCCACGCCTGTCCCATCTGCTTCGACAGCGTGAGGCCCGAGTTCGCGTCGATCACCTTCTTCAGGTCGGCGGGCAGGCTGTCGTATTTCGCCTGATTCATCGCGAAGATGAACACCGCCGTGTACAGCGAACGCGATTTCGGGTCGGTCTCGCTTTCGTATTTCGTGAGCTCGTGCGCCTTGATCGACGGAATGACTTCCCACGGCAACAGATAGCCGTCGATGACGCCCTTGGAAATCGCCTCGGGCAGCGCGGGAAGCGGCATCGCGACCGGCGTCGCGCCGAGCGCCGCGAGCATCTTGTTCGTCTGCCGCGTCGGCGCGCGCATGCGAAGGCCCTTGAAGTCGGCCATCACCTTGACCTGCTTCGCCGTCGTGTGCACGTAGCCGTTATCGTGCACGTGCACGGCGAGCGCCTTGATGCCCGGAAACTCCTTGTTGCCGTATTGCGTGTAGTAATCCCACGCCGCCTGGCTCGTTGCCATCGCCGACGACGACATGAACGGCAACTCGAAGACCTCCATCAGCGGATAGCGGCCCGCCGTGTAGCCCGGCAGCGTCCATACGATGTCGACGACGCCGTCTCGCACCTGGTCGATCAGGTTCTGCGGCGTGCCGCCGAGCTGCATGGCCGGATAGATCTGGCACTTCATCCGGTTGTTCGATTCCTTCGCGATCTTCTCGCACCACGGCGCGAGGATCGTCGACGGCCCCATCGCGTTCGGCGGCCAGAAGTGATGGACCTTGAGCGTGACGTTCTGCGCAGCAAGCGGCGCGGCGAAGCTCGCGGCGAACGCGAGCATCACCCACGAACGGGTAATGCAAAGCATGGATCCTCCGAAGGACAGCGGAAGGCGGCTAAAGCGGGCGATAGTAGCGAACGCTGCGACGGAAGCGCAAATGACCGCCGAGGCCCGCCGAACCGCTTTCCCGCATTGCGATTAATAGTTGAGCAAAGCAGTCGGAAATGAGATAATCGCCGCATGTTCAGTCGATTGCGCGAAGACATCGCCGTCGTTTTCGACCGTGACCCGGCTGCCCGGTCGGTGTGGGAGGTTTTGACGTGCTATCCGGGGTTGCACGCGCTCGTCTGGCACCGCACGGTCACGCATCGACTTTGGACGTGGAATTTCCGCTGGCTCGCGCGCTGGTTGTCGCATTGGAGCCGGCTCTTTACCGGCATCGAGATCCACCCGGGCGCCGTCATCGGTCGGCGCGTGTTCATCGACCACGGGATGGGAATCGTCATTGGCGAAACGGCGGAGATAGGGGACGATTGCACGCTTTATCACGGCGTTACGCTGGGTGGAACGCGCTGGGACAAGGTCAAGCGCCATCCGACGCTCGGAAAGGGCGTCGTCATTGGCGCGGGCGCGAAGATTCTGGGACCGATCTTCGTCGGCGACGGCGCAAAGATCGGATCGAACGCGGTCGTTGTGCGGGAAGTGCCTGCCAATGCGACGGCGGTCGGAATCCCTGCCCGCATCCTCGTCGACGAGGAGGCGCAGCTGCGTGAAAGCCATGCGATCAGTATGGGCTTTTCGGCATACGGCATCAGCAAGGACATGAACGATCCGATCGTGCAGGCGATTCACCGGCTGATCGATCATGCCGCCGCCGCCGATGCCCGGCTCGAACGACTGATCGCTCAGCTACAGCGGGAAGGCGCTGAAATTGGCGACGCGAAGGCCACGGCGGACGGGTTCGATCCGCAGCGTCTCAACCGGATGCTCGACTGAACCTTTGGCAGAATTGGTTGACCAATCTAGTCGGGAATAGAAAACCTTGTTCCCAGGCAGAGGGGGCTTGCAGACAAACGGTGCGACAGGCGGAGCAACGCCACGTCGCCGCCATTCGATGATCAACCAGGAGCGGATTCAACATGCGCCTTACCACCAAAGGACGGTTCGCCGTCACGGCCATGATCGACGTTGCACTGAACGGCAACGCCGGTCCGGTCACCCTCGCCGGCGTATCCGAGCGCCAGAAGATCTCCCTGTCCTATCTCGAGCAGCTGTTCGGCAAGCTCCGCCGGCATGGCCTGGTCGAGAGCGTCCGCGGTCCGGGCGGCGGCTATCACCTCGCGCGTCCGCTCGAAGCCGTATCCGTGGCCGACATCATCACCGCCGTCGATGAGCCGATCGACGCAACTCAGTGCGGCGGCCAGGAAAACTGTGCTCCGGACGACCGCCGGTGCATGACGCACGAGTTGTGGGCGAGCCTGAACGACCACATCTTTGCGTTCCTGCAGTCTGTCTCGCTGGCCGATCTGGTCCGCCAGCAGAAGGAGCGGGCGGCAGGCGGCGACGTCACCGTCATGCAGGACCATCGGTCGCCGCGGGTGCCAGAGCCCGCAGTGACGGCATGACGGCGGACGCATCGCCGCGAAGCTCCCAGGTACCGATCTCGAAATGAAGAAGCCCATTTACCTCGACTACTCCGCGACGACGCCGGTCGACCCGCGCGTCGCGGAGAAGATGATTCCGTATCTCACCGAGCACTTCGGCAATCCGGCCTCGCGCTCCCATTCGTTCGGATGGGAGACCGAGTCTGCGGTGGAGGAAGCCCGTGGGCACGTCGCCGCGCTCGTCAACTGCGATCCGAAGGAGGTCGTCTGGACGTCGGGGGCGACCGAGTCGATCAACCTCGCGCTGAAAGGCGCGGCGCACTTCTATCGGGACAAGGGCAAGCATCTGGTCACGGTCAAGACCGAGCACAAGGCGACGCTCGACACGATGCGCGAGCTCGAGCGCGAGGGCTTCGAGGTGACGTATCTCGACGTCCTGCCGAACGGGCTCGTCGATCCTGCCGTGTTCGAGGCGGCGTTGCGCCCCGGCACGACCGTCGTTTCCGTGATGTATGTCAACAACGAAATCGGCGTGATCCAGGATATTCCCGCGATGGGCGAGCTGTGCCGCTCGCGGGGCATCGTGTTCCACGTCGACGCCGCGCAGGCGACCGGCAAGCTGCCGATCGATTTGTCCAAGCTCAAGGTCGACCTGATGAGCTTCTCGGCGCACAAGACGTACGGGCCGAAGGGTGTGGGCGCTCTGTTCGTGCGGCGCAAGCCGCGCGTGCGCATCGAAGCGCAGATGCACGGCGGCGGACACGAGCGCGGCATGCGCTCGGGCACGCTGCCGACGCATCAGATCGTCGGCATGGGCGAAGCGTTCCGGCTCGCGAAGCTCGAGATGGCGACCGATAACGAGCGCATCCGCATGCTGCGCGATCAGTTGTGGAAGGGTTTGTCGGAGATTGCCGAGGTCTACGTGAACGGCGATCTCGAGCGGCGCGTTCCGCACAACTTGAACGTGAGCTTCAACTTCGTCGAGGGCGAGTCGCTGATCATGGCGATCAAGGACGTCGCCGTATCGTCGGGGTCCGCGTGCACGTCGGCCTCGCTCGAGCCCTCGTACGTGCTGCGCGCGCTCGGCCGAAGCGACGAGCTCGCGCACAGCTCGATCCGTTTCACCGTCGGACGGTTCACGACGGAAGAGGAAATCGATTACACGGTGGAGCTCCTCAAGCGCAAGATCGAGAAGCTGCGCGAGCTTTCACCGCTTTGGGAGATGCATCTGGAGGGCGTCGATCTCAACACCGTCCAGTGGGCGACCCACTGAATCGTCGACGCCCCGTTGGGGGAGAGGAGAATCACAATGGCATACAGTGACAAAGTCATCGATCATTACGAGAACCCGCGCAACGTGGGCTCGTTCTCGAAGGACGCGCAGGACGTCGGCACCGGAATGGTCGGCGCGCCGGCGTGCGGCGACGTGATGAAGCTGCAGATCCGGGTCGGCTCGAACGGGCTGATCGAGGACGCCAAGTTCAAGACGTACGGCTGCGGCTCGGCGATCGCGTCGTCGTCGCTCGTCACCGAATGGGTGAAGGGCAAGTCGCTCGACGAGGCGATGTCGATCAAGAACACGCAGATTGCCGAGGAGCTTGCGCTGCCTCCGGTGAAGATCCACTGCTCGATTCTCGCCGAGGACGCGATCAAGGCGGCCGTCGCCGACTATCGCAAGAAGCACGGCGACGCCGAAGCGCAGCAAGGCACGGCTGCGGAGCTCGCAGCGGATTGACGCGCACAGGAAAGGACATGTCGATCACGTTGACCGAAAACGCGGCGAAGCACGTCGCGAACCATTTGGCCAAGCGCGGCAAGGGCGTGGGCCTGCGGCTCGGCGTTCGCACGTCGGGCTGCTCGGGCCTCGCGTACAAGATCGAGTACGCCGATGAAGTGCGCCCCGAGGATGTGAGCTTCGAAAGCCATGGCATCAGGGTCATCGTCGATCCGAAGAGCCTTCCGTACCTGGAAGGCATGGAGCTCGATTTCGCGCGCGAGGGCTTGCAGGAAGGGTTCAAATTCAACAACCCCAACGTCAAGGATAGCTGCGGCTGCGGCGAAAGCTTCAACGTTTGAGATCGCCGACAACCTTCGCATAGCGCCACGCTGGTTCGTTGCTGCTCGCTTTCGATCCTCGCGTGCCGGCGTCGAAAGCTCCGCGGCGCCTCGCCGCTCGACGCTACTCTTCGATTCTCGGCGATCTCGGGGCGGCATAAGACTTCTGCGTCTCCGGGCGCCGGGCGTGTGAGCCGATTTCTCCGATGATCGACTTCTCGCGCAACCACTTCGAGCTGTTCGGCCTCGAGCCGCGCTTCCGGTTCGATGCGGGCGCGCTCGATCGCGCGTACCGCGAGCTGCAGAGCGATGTGCACCCCGACCGTTTCGTTGCGGGCACGCAAGCCGAGCAGAGGCTCGCGCTGCAGTCGTCGTCGCGCGTGAACGAGGCGTATCGCACGTTGAAGAATCCGGTCGCGCGCGCCGAGTATCTGCTGTCGCTGCACGGGTTCGACGGCAGCAACGACACTGATCGCGCGCTTCCGGTCGACTTCCTCGAGCAGCAGCTCGAGCGGCGCGAAAAGGCGAGCGACGCCGTGGACGAGCAGGACGGCCGGACACTCGACGCGTTGCTGCGCGATGTGCGCTCGGACGTGCGCGAGCGCGAGCATGCGCTCGCTGAGCTGATCGATGGCGCCGGCGCGTGGGAGCAGGCGAGGCTTCGCGTGCGTGAGCTCAAGTTCCTCACCAAGCTCGCCGACGACATCGACGCGATGATCGTTGCGCTCGACGAGTGACGCCATGGCGCTGCTGCAGATCTCCGAGCCCGACGATTCGCCCGCGCCTCACCAGCGCAAGCTCGCCGTCGGCATCGATCTCGGCACGACGAACTCGCTGGTCGCGACCGTTCGGCACGGCATTCCCGTCGTGCTGCCCGACGAAGAGGGGCGGCCGCTGCTGCCGTCGATCGTCCGCTACGGCAAGCGCGGCGTGGATGTCGGCTACGCTGCACAGGCGTTGCAGGCGCGCGATCCGCAGAACACGATCGTCTCGGTGAAGCGCCTGATGGGGCGCGGCCTCATCGATCTCGACGACGATCGCCGCTTTCCGTACCGGTTCATCGACGAGCCCGGCATGGTGAAGCTCGCCACGCGTGCCGGCATCAAGAGTCCCGTCGAAATCTCCGCCGAAATCCTTCGTGCGCTGCATCAGCGCGCCGAGAAGAGCCTCGGCGGGCCGCTCGTCGGCGCCGTCGTCACCGTGCCCGCGTACTTCGACGATGCGCAGCGCCAGGCGACCAAGGATGCCGCCAAGCTCGCCGGACTCGATGTGCTGCGCCTGCTGAACGAGCCCACCGCCGCGGCAATTGCGTATGGCCTCGACAACGCAGCCGAAGGCACGTATGCGGTCTACGATCTCGGCGGCGGGACGTTCGACATCTCGATCCTGCGCTTGTCGCGCGGCGTGTTCGAAGTGCTTGCGACCAACGGCGACTCCGCGCTCGGCGGCGACGACTTCGACCATCGCGTCCATTGCTGGCTGCTCGAGGAGGCGCGGTTGCCGCCGCTCGGCCCCGAGGACGTGCGGCTGCTGATGGTCAAGTCGCGCGAAGCGAAGGAGAATCTGACGATCCATTCGAGCGCGCCGATCATCGCGTCGCTGTCCGGTGGCGAGAAAGTCGCCGTATCGCTCACGAAGTCGACGTTCACGGCGATCACGCAGCACCTCGTCGCGAAGACGCTTGCGCCGGTGCGACGCGCGCTGCGCGACGCCGGACTGCAGCCGTCCGACATCACCGGTGTCGTGATGGTCGGCGGCGCGACGCGGATGCCGCAGATCCAGAAGGCGGTCGGCGAGTTCTTCGGCCAGCCGCCGCTCAACAATCTCGATCCCGACCAGGTGGTCGCGCTCGGCGCCGCGATCCAGGCGAACGTGCTCGCCGGCAACCGGATGGCCGGCGACGATTACCTGTTGCTCGACGTGATTCCGCTGTCGCTCGGACTCGAGACGATGGGCGGGCTCACCGAGAAGGTCGTTCCGCGCAACGCGACCATTCCGGTCACGCGCGCGCAGGAGTTCACGACGTTCAAGGACGGCCAGACGGCGATGGCGATCCATGTCGTGCAGGGCGAGCGCGAGAAGGTCGCCGACTGCCGCTCGCTCGCGCGCTTCGAGTTGCGCGGAATACCGCCGATGGCCGCGGGCGCGGCGCGCATTCGCGTGACATTCCAGGTCGACGCCGACGGGTTGCTCGCCGTGTCGGCGCGCGAGCAGACCTCCGGTGTCGAAGCGGCCATCACGGTGAAGCCGTCGTACGGGCTCACCGAAGCGGAAATCGCACGCATGCTGAAGGACTCGTTTGCGCACGCTGCCGACGACATGGCCGCGCGCGCTCTCGCCGAAGCGCAAGTCGAGGCCGACCGCATCGCCGCAGCGACGCGCGCCGCACTCGCGGCGGACGGCGACCTGCTCGACAACGCGGAGCGCGCGGCGATCGAGGCGGCGCTGGCGGCGCTCGCCCAGCACAGGAGCGGAGACAATCACCGTGCGCTCGTCGCGGCAACGGAAGCGCTCAACCGCGCGACCGCCGAATTCGCCGCGCGCCGGATGGACCGGGGTGTCTCGCGCGCGCTCGCCGGCAAGCGCGTCGACGCGCTCAACTCCTGACGATGCCGGAGCTCGTCGTCCTTCCACACGCGGAGCTTGCGCCCGACGGCAAGACGATCGAGGCGCGCACCGGCGTGTCGATCTGCGACACGTTGCTCGACAACGGCGTGGAGATCGAGCACGCGTGCGAGAAATCGTGCGCGTGCACGACGTGCCATGTGATCCTGCGCGAGGGTTTCGACTCCCTCGAGCCGTCTTCCGAGGACGAGGACGATCTGCTCGATCGCGCGTGGGGGCTCACGCCGCAGTCGCGGCTGTCGTGTCAGGCGAAGGTGGGCAGCGAGCGCCTCGTCGTCGAGATTCCGAAATACACGATCAACTTCGCGAAGGAGCGGAAATGAAATGGACCGATTCCCGCGAGATCGCGATCGCGCTCGCCGAAGCCCATCCCGATGTCGATCCGAAGTCGGTTCTGTTCACCGATCTCTACAACTGGGTGCGCGCGCTGCCGGGCTTCGACGACGATCCGAAGCACTCGGGCGAAAAGATCCTCGAGGCGATCCAGATGGCGTGGATGGACGAAGCGGACTTCGACGACTAGGCTGCGCGTCATGATGCCGCCGCCGCTTCCTGCGATCACCGCGCTCTACTCGGCGTTGCTTTGCCTGCTGCTGCTCGTGCTCGCGCTTCCGATCTCGCGCCTGCGGATGAGGGAGCGCATCGGCATCGGCGACGGCGACCATCCTCAGCTTGCGCGCGCCATTCGCGCGCACGCTAACGCCGTCGAGTGGGTGTTGCCGGTGCTGTTGCTGCTCCTTGTCGCCGAATTGAATCGCGCGCCGCCGCTGTTGCTTCATGCGTGCGGCATCGTGCTTGTCATCGCCCGCGTGCTCCACGCCTTCGGACTGTCGCGCACGGCCGGCAGCTCGAGCGGCCGCTTCGCCGGCGCTGGCCTCACCTGGGCGACGCTCGCGGTGCTCGCCGCGTGGAACCTGTGGGCGTTCGTGCGGCTCGCGCTGCGCTGATAGCGTCATTCCCGCGAAGGCGGGAATCCAGTGGCTTTGGTTCGTACGACACTGGGTCCCCGCCTTCGCGGGGACGACGGACTAACCCTCACCCGAACAGATTCAGTACTGCGTCGAGCCCGCAATAGTTGATCGCGCAGCTCGCCTGTTCGCGAACGATCGGCTTCGCGTGGTAGGCGACCGACAGGTGCGCCTGCTGCAGCATCGGCAGGTCGTTGGCGCCGTCGCCGATCGCGACGACGAGGCCGTCGTTGCCGGCGTAGCGCTCGCGCATCTCGTGCAGCCGTTGCGCCTTGACCTGCGCATCGACGATCGGGTCGGCAATGCGGCCGGTCAACGCGCCGTCGGCGATTTCGAGCACGTTCGCAACCGATTCGTCGAACGCGAGCCGCGACTGCAGGCGATCGGTGAAGAACGTGAAGCCGCCGGATACGAGCAACGTGCGAGCACCGACGGCTTTGAAGCCGGCGAGCATCCGCTCGGCACCCGGTGACAGCCGCAAGCGCTCGGTGTAGACGCGATCGAGCGCGCTCAGCGGAAGCCCCGCGAGCAGCGCGACGCGACGCGTGAGGCTCTCGCGGAAATCGATTTCGCCTCGCATCGCGCTTGCCGTGATCGCGGCGACCTGCGGCTTGATGCCGAGCAGATCGGCGATCTCGTCGATGCACTCGATCGTGATCAGCGTCGAGTCCATATCCATCGCGACGACGCGTACTCGATCGCGTGTCCAGTCGGCGGGAACGAATGCCCAGTCGATCTTCGCCGCAGCGCAGAATTCGGCAACGCCTGCGCGCGCCTGGATGCGCGGAAGCCGGTACGCTTGCTGTCCGCCGCCGTCGAGCTCGAACAGCCCGCGCGCGCCAGCGAGCGCGACGATTGCCTTCAGCTCCGCCGTGCCGATCACCGGTGCCTGCAGCACGAGGTCGGTCACGACGCGGCCGGAACGCTCAGGCGTGGGGCTTGACGCGGCGCGCGCACTCGACCGCGCGCTCGCGCGCCGTATCGATGTCGGGACCCGCCGCAAGCGCGACACCCATGCGCCGCTTCTTGTACGCGTCCGGCTTGCCGAACAGGCGAAGATCGGACTGCGGCACGGCGAGCGCGTGCGCCACCTGATCGTACTTGATGCCGCGCGCTTCGACACCGCCATAGATCACCGCGGAAGCGCCCGGATTGCGCAACGACACGTCGACCGGCAAGCCGAGGATCGCACGCGCGTGAAGCTCGAATTCGCTCTGCGCCTGCGTGCACATCGTCACCATGCCGGTGTCGTGCGGTCGCGGACTCACTTCGGAAAACCAGACGCTGTCGCCGCGCACGAAAAGCTCGACGCCGAAGATGCCGACGCCGCCGAGGTCGTTCGTGATAGTCGCCGCAATCTGTCGAGCGCGTTCGAGCGCCGCCGCCGACATCGGCTGCGGTTGCCATGATTCGACGTAGTCGCCGTTGACCTGCTTGTGGCCGATCGGCGCGCAGAAGTGCGTGCCGATCTCGCCGCTCTCGTCAGCGGCACGAACGGTGAGAAGCGTGATCTCGTATTCGAAGTCGATGAAGCCCTCGACGATGACGCGGCTGCCGCGAACGCGCGCGGCGCTCTCGGCATACTGCCACGCCGCGGCAAGATCGGCCGGGCCGCGCACGAGCGTTTGCCCTTTGCCGGACGACGACATGACCGGCTTCACGATGCATGGATAGCCGACGCCGCGCTCGCCGTCGATCGCCTGTTTCAACGCGTCGAGGTTGTCGGCGAACCGGTAGGGCGACGTCGGAAGCCCGAGCGTTTCCGCCGCGAGGCGGCGAATGCCCTCGCGGTTCATCGTGAGCTGCACGGCACGCGCGGTGGGGATCACGCGCGTCACACGCTCGCGCTCGACATCGGCGAGCACGTCGGTCGCGATCGCCTCGATCTCCGGCACGACGAGCCACGGCCGCTCCTGCTCGATCAGCCGGCGAAGCGCCGCGGCGTCCGTCATCGCGATCACGTGCGCGCGATGCGCGACCTGGTGCCCCGGGGCGTTCGAGTAGCGGTCGACGGCGATCGCTTCGACGCCCAGACGCTGCAGCGCGATGATCACTTCCTTGCCGAGCTCGCCGCTGCCCAGGATCATGACCTTGGTCGCAGACGGTGACAGCGGTGTTCCGATGTACATGCGCGTCGACGATCGCCTTGGGGCGGCCGTCAGAGGATGAAGAGAGGTATTTTACGCTTTCGGCCGCATCGATGTTGCAGTGCACACAACGGGCGCAAGAGGCCTCACGGGCGCCGGGCGGGCCTGCGGGCGCGACCGCCGCCTGACGCCGGCGCGCCATACGCCGGCGCTGCGGCTACGACATCTTCGGCGAGCGTGAAGTCGATCTTCGTCGTCTCGAGATCGACGCGCGCCACCACGACGTGCACGCGGCCCGCGAGCTGGAAAACGCGACCGCTGCGCTCACCGACGAGCGCATGACGCACGTTGTCGAACAGAAAATAATCGCGGCCGAGCTCGGTGATGTGCACGAGGCCGTCGATGCCGAGCTCGTCGAGCGTCACGAAGATGCCGAAGCTCGCCACGCCGCTGATCGTGCCGGCGAACGTCTCGCCGACCTTGTCCTGCATGAAATAGCACTTGAGCCAGCTTTCGACGTCGCGCGAAGCATCGTCGGCGCGCCGCTCGGTGTACGAGCAGTGCACGCCGAGCTCTTCCCACGACGCGCCGATCGGCCGGTACGTCGTGCGGTCGAGCACTGCCTTGATCGCGCGATGGACGAGCAGGTCCGGATAGCGACGGATCGGCGACGTGAAATGCGCGTACGCCTCGTACGACAATCCGAAATGGCCGACGTTTTCCGGCCGGTACTGCGCTTGCGACAGCGAACGCAGCAGCACCGTCTGCAGCAGCGCGTAATCGGGACGATCCTTGATCTTCAGCAGCAGCTTCGCGTAATCGGCGGCGGTCGGATCGTCGCCTCCCGTCAGCGTGAGACCGCATCCGCCGAGGAATTCCTTCAGCGCAGCGAGCTTTTCCGGCGGCGGTCCCTCGTGCACACGGTAGAGCGCCGGTTGCTTGTGCTCGGCGAGGAACTGCGCCGTGCAGACGTTCGCCGCGAGCATGCATTCCTCGATCAGCCGGTGCGCGTCGTTGCGCATAAGCGGCACGATGCGCACGATCTTGCCGCGGACATCGAACTCGAGCTGCATCTCGACGGTGTCGAAGTCGATCGCGCCGCGCTTCTCGCGCGCGGCGGCGAGCGTCTTGTACAACGCGTAGAGGTTCTGCAGATGAGGCAGCAGCGCCTTGCGCTCGGGCGAAATGCTCGCCGGATCCGACAGCCATTGCCATACTTGCGTGTACGTGAGACGTGCGGCCGAATGCATGACCGCGCGATGGAAGCGGTACTTCTTGATCGCGCCGGTTGCGCCGACCTCCATGTCGCACACCATGCACAGCCGATCGACGGCCGGCTTGAGCGAGCACAGCTCGTTCGACAGTGCTTCGGGCAGCATCGGGATCACGCGGCGGGGAAAATACACGGACGTGCCGCGTTCGCGCGCGTCGCGGTCAAGCGCGTCGCTGTCCTTCACGTAATGCGACACGTCGGCGATCGCGACGACAAGCCGCCAGCCGCGGCCTTGGCGCTCGCAGTAGACGGCGTCGTCGAAATCCTTCGCCGTCTCGCCGTCGATCGTGACGAGCGGTAACGCGGTGAGGTCGACGCGACCGACGCGGTCTTCGTCGCGCACGTCGGCAGGCAGCCTGGCCGCCTGCTTGCGCGCTGGAAGCGAGAACTCGAACGGCAGATCGTGCTTGCGCAGCGCGATCTCGATCTCCATGCCGGGATCGGCGTACGCGCCGAGCACTTCGACCACCTTCGCGAGCGCTTCGCGTTGCGCGGACGGCTGCTCGACGATCTCGACGACGACGACGTCGCCGTTCTTCGCGTCGCCGCGATCGCCCGGCGCAACGAGCAGGTCCTGGTTGATGCGCCGGTTCTCGGCGACGACGAACGCGATGCCGCGCTCTTCGTGCAGCCGGCCGACCACCGTGCGGTTCGCACGCTCGAGCACGTCGACGATCTCGCCTTCGCGGCGGCCGCGCCGGTCGATGCCGGTTTGTCGCACCGCGACGCGATCGCCGTGCAGCACCTTGTGCATCTCGCGCGGACTGAGGAACAGATCGGCCGAGCCGTCGTCGGGCGCGAGGAAACCGAAACCGTCGGGATGTCCTTGGACCGTTCCGGTAATGAGGTCGAGCTTCGAGACGACGAGCAGCTCGCCCTTGCGGTTGGCGAGCAGCTGCCCGTCGCGCTCCATCGCTTTGATCCGGCCGAACAGCGCGTCGCGCGCGTCACGGCCGACGTCGAGCTCGCGCGCGAGCTCTTCCGGCGTCAGCGGAACACCGCGATCGCGCAATGTTTGCAGGATGTCGGCGCGCGACGGAATCAGCGGCTCGTCGTCGCCGCGCGAACGTCGGATGACCAGTGCGCCGACGTCAGGCCCGGCGTGGCGATGATCGGCAGCCGCGGAGCGCGGTTTCGAGCGGCTTCGCACAGTCTTTGGATAGGGAGTCTTTTTTGACAAGGAATAACGCCGAAAGTAAAATGATCGGTTGCGGTCGCCCAGATGGCGGAATTGGTAGACGCACTAGGTTCAGGTCCTAGCGGTCGCAAGACTGTGGAGGTTCGAGTCCTCTTCTGGGCACCAGTTTCGACCGCGCGAAATCCCGCAATATCCCTGGCTCGCCGCGTTAGGCATGGCGCAGCCGCTGTAGTCCTTCCCAGTCGAATTCGATGCCGTGACCCGGACGGTCGGGCGCATGCGCGAAGCCGTCGATGATCGCGAGCGGCTGCGCGATGAAGCGATCGAGTCCGAATCCATGCGCCTCGAGATACGAGCGGTTCGGTGCAGCCGCGAGCAGGTGCACGGTGACGTCGTGCGCGCCGTGCGAGGTGACCGGCAGGTTGAACGCCTGCGCGAGGTGCGCGATCTTCATGAACACGGTGACGCCGCCGCAGTTGGTCACGTCGGGCTCGGGATAGGTGACGCCGCCGGCGCGGATCATCTGCGCGAATTCGTGCAGCGTGTGCATATTCTCACCGGTCGCGACCGGCAATCCGCCGTCGCGCACGATGCGCACATGGCCCGCGACGTCATCCGGTATCGTCGGCTCCTCGAGCCACACGAGGTCGTACGGTGCGAAGGCGCGCGCGGCGCGTATGGCATCGTCGGCGCTCCATCGCATGTTCGCGTCGACCATCAAGGCGACATCCGGGCCGATGTGCTCGCGCATCGCGCGCACGCGCTCGACATCCTCGGCGAGCCGCGGCCGGCCGACCTTCATCTTGATCGCGCGGAATCCGCGCGCGAGGTTGTCGTCGGTCTGTCGCAACAGCTGCGGCAGCGGCACGTCGAGATCGATGCCGCCGGCGTAGCAGCGCACCGCGGCGTCGAACCCGCCGAGCAACCGCCACAGCGGCATGCCAAGCCTGCGCCCGCGCAAATCCCATAGCGCCATGTCGATGGCGGAGATCGCGAGGCTCGCCGCACCGCCGCGGCCACCATAATGCAGCGCCCACCACATCGAATCCCACAGCGCCTCGATGCGATCGGCATCGGCGCCGACGATACGCGGCGCGAGATCGTGCTCGATCGTCGCATGGATGCCGCGTCCGTTCGCGCCGACGGTGAACGTGTAGCCGACGCCGGAAGCGCCGTCACGATCGCGCACGACGACGGTGACAAGCTCGAACTCGGTCATCGCGCCGTGCGTGCTGTCGGCGAGCGCGCGCTCGAGCGGGACCCGGTACAGGCTCGTATCGAGGGTTTCGATGAGCGGCATGGCGAATGCGGATTTGCGCGACGGCGCGCTCAGGCTTCCGCAGCAGCGAGCCGCGCTTTGAGATCGGCGGGACGCAGCTTGTCGTACACCTCGAACGGCTGGTTGATCCAGGGATTGTCGGGCAGATAGTCGACGTGGTAGTCGGGCTTGAACACCGAGCACCCTTTCCACCAGAGCACTGCGCTCTTCAGCGCGACGATGGACGGGAAGCGCTTCGGCAACTCGTCGTGTACGGCGGCGAGCGTGTGGCCGGAGTCGACCATGTCGTCGACGAGCAATACACGCTCGCCCAACCGCGGCGCCGTCATCGTCATGTGCTCTGCGATGACGAGCTCGCCGCGGATCGTGCCGCCGCTCGCCGTGTACGAGTGTGTCGAGAGGATCGCGAGCGGCAGCTCGTAGATGCGCGACAGCACGTCGCCCACGCGCAAGCCGCCGCGCGCGATGCAGATGATCTGGTTGAACGCGTAGCCGGATTCGTACACGTTGAGCGCGAGGCGCTCGACCAGCGTGTTGTACTGATGCCAGCTGATGTTCAGTATGCTCACAAGCTTCCCCTCGCTTGCGCTTCGCGCGGCGCGCCGATCAATGGAACGGATGCTGCAGCACGATCGTCTCGGTGCGATCGGGTCCCGTCGACACCATCGCGATCGGCACGCCGGTGAGTGCCTCGATTCGCCGCAGGTACGCGCGCGCGGCGGCTGGCAGCGCATCGAAGTCTTTCACGCCGACGGTGCTCTCCTTCCATCCGCGCAGCGACTCGTAGACGGGCTCGCATTCGGCGACCGCGTCGGCGCCCGACGGCAGCAACGCGACCGACGCGCCGTTCATCGTGTAACTCGTGCAGATCCTGATCTCGTCGAGACCGTCGAGCACGTCGAGCTTGGTGATGCAAAGGCCGTCGACGCCGTTCAGCTGCAGCGAGCGCTTCAGTGCCGGTATGTCGAGCCAGCCGCATCGGCGCGGACGCCCGGTGACCGAGCCGAACTCGTTGCCGCGCTTGGCGAGCATGGCGCCGGTCGCGTCGGTGAGCTCGGTCGGGAACGGCCCGGTGCCCACGCGCGTCGTGTATGCCTTGACGATGCCGATCACGTAGTCGAGAAATTGCGGGCCGACGCCCGCGCCCGGCGCAGCGGTGCCGGCGAGGCAGTTCGACGACGTCACGTACGGATACGTGCCATGATCGACGTCGAGCAGCGCACCTTGCGCGCCTTCGAACAGCAGCGACTCACCGCGCGCCCTCGCGCTCTGCAACAATGCGGCGACGTCGGCGACCATCGGCGCGAGCTGCGGCGCAAGCGCGAGCGTCTCGTCGCGCGTCTTTTCGAACGGCACCGCTTCGCGCTTGAAGTACTGCGTCAGCACGAAGTTGTGATAGTCGAGCAGCGCTTCGAGCTTGCTCGCGAAGCGGTCGGGATAGAACAGGTCCTGCAGCCGGATCGCGCGGCGGGCGATCTTGTCCTCGTACGCCGGGCCGATGCCGCGGCCGGTCGTGCCGATCTTCGCTTCACCCATCGCGCCTTCGCGCGCCTGGTCGAGCGCAACGTGGTACGCCAGCACCAGCGGGCACGCGGGCGAAATCTTCAGCCGCTGCCGCACTTCGACGCCGGCGCCTTCGAGCTCTCCGATTTCCTGCAGCAGCGCCGAAGGCGACACGACGACGCCGTTGCCGATGTAGACGGACACCGAGTCGCGCAGGATGCCGGACGGTATCAGCCGCAGCACCGTGCGCTTTCCGTTGATGACGAGCGTATGCCCGGCGTTGTGCCCGCCCTGGAAGCGCACGACGCCGCGCGCGTGCTCGGTCAGCCAGTCGACGATCTTGCCCTTGCCCTCATCGCCCCACTGCGTGCCGATGACAACGACGTTCTTCCCCATCCGTGCCCCTTGCGAGTGAGCGTGCGGCGCTACTTGATGCGCGCGACGTGCGCGGCGAGCTGGCGCAGGTACAGCGTGAATCCGGTTGCCGGGCGCGCGCGGCCGAATGCCTTGCCCACGCCGTCGTAGCGTCCGCCGCTTCCGATCGCGTTCGCCTCGCCGGCGACGAACACCGAGAAGATCGCGCCGTTGTGGTAATGGTAGCCGCGCACGTCGGCGAGATCGATGTGCAGCGCTTCCACCTGATCGTGCGTCGCGCGCGCAAGCGCTGCCAGTGCGGCGAGCGCATTGGCGATCGCCGGCGTGTCAGGCAATTTTTCCCGCGCGGCGACGAGCACGTCGTCAGCGGGACCGTAGAGCGTGGGCAGCGCGACGAGCGCGCTGCGCCACGCCGCCGGCAACCGCGATGCGATCTCGGCGACCGTCGGCACGTCTTTCGTGCGCAGCGCGCCGAAGAGCTCGCTGTCTTCGCCGTTGCCGCTGATGCCGGCGCCCGCGGCGACGGCGCGATAAACGCCAACGTGACCGAGATCGAGATGCAGGCCGCGCACGCCCGCCGCGGCGAGCGAGGACAGCAGCAGGCCGACGACCTCTTCGTCGCCTTTGATGGCGGGCTCGCCGTAGAGCTCGGCGCCGATCTGCACGACTTCGCGTGTCTGCGAAAGACCCGCCGGCAACGTGCGCAGCACGCTACCCGCATAACAAAGGCGCGTCGTTCCGGCCTCGTTCAGCAAATGCGCGTCGATGCGCGCCACCTGCGGCGTGATATCGGCGCGCACGCCGAGCAGTCGTCCGGACATCGGATCGACGACCTTGAACGTCTGCAGATCGAGGTCGCGTCCGGTGCCCGTCAGCAGCGACTCGAGATGCTCGACCAGAGGCGGCTGCACGAGCCGATAGCCATGGGCGCGGAAATGATCGAGCAGCGTGCGGCGCAGCGCTTCGAGCCGCTCCGCCTCGTCCGGAAGAACGTCCTCGATGTGCTCGGGCAGGATCCATTTGCGCATGGCATCAGGCTGCCAACCAGCCGTAGCCGGCGAGACCGAGCGCAATCGACGCGAGGCCGATGAAGCGCAACTGCCCGTCGGTAAGCTCGATCAGCTTGCGAAAGCCGTCGCGCCAGATGCGCGGCGCAACCAGTGGCAGAATACCCTCGATCACGAGCACCAGCGCGAGCGAGGCGAGCAGCGAGTCCGCCACGTCGTCGATCCTCGTCAGCGTGGGTCCGGCGCGCGCGCCGCTATTTGGCGGGCAGCTTGCCACCGCCGGCCTGATTCTTCAGGTAGCGGAAGAATTCCGCGCTCGGATCGAGCACCATGACGTCGCCCTTGTTGCGGAACGACGCCTTGTAGGCCTCGAGGCTGCGATAGAAAGAGTAGAACTCGGGATTCGCGCCGTACGCGGTCGCGTAGATCGCCGACGCCTTCGCGTCCCCCTGGCCCTTCAGCTTCTGCGCTTCGCGATACGCTTCGGCGAGGGTGACCTGCCGCTGCCGGTCGGCGTCGGCGCGGATGCGCTCGGATTCGGCCTGGCCGAGCGAGCGGAGCTCGTTCGCCACACGTCGGCGCTCCGATTCCATGCGTGCGAACACCGGGCCCTGAACGTCCTGCGGCAGCTCGAGCCGCCGCAGCCGCACGTCGACGACCTCGACACCGATCGCCTTGGCGTCGGAATCGGCCTTCTGTCGCGTGACCGCCATGATCTTGTCGCGCTCGGTCGAGATCGCCTCGTGCACCGTACGCTTGTTGAACTCCTCGGCGAGATTGCCGCGCACCGTCTGCGAGATGCGCTGGCGCGCGCGCTCCTCGTCGCCGCCGACGCTGACGTAGTACTGCTTGACGTCGGTGATCCGCCACTGCACGACGAAGTCGACGAGCAGCGGCTTCTTCTCGGACGTCGTGATGCGGTCGGCATCGGCGTTGTCGAGCGTGAGGATCCGTCGGTCGTAGAACTTGACGTTCTGCAGCAGCGGAACCTTCGCGTACAAGCCGGCGGACGACTGCACGGCGACCACTTCGCCGAGCTGGAAGCGAATCGCGTACTGACGCTGGTCGACCGTGTACAGCGACTGCGACGCGACGAGCAGCACGGCGACGACGAGCGCGATCAGCGGCACAGTGAACTTCATCGGGCCTCGGTCGCGCGTTCGCGGTTTCGCAGCGCGTCGTTGCGCGAGCGTCCCGTGGCTGGATCGAGTGTCACCGCCGGCTCCGGCGTGTTCTGGCCGGTGGGTGCCGCACGCGACGGAATCGTGTCGGTCGGCGACGCGGTCGTGCTCGGCGTGCCGCCTTGCTGGATCAGCTTGTCGAGCGGCAGGTAGAGCAAGCTTCCGCTACCCTTCTGATCGACGAGCACCTTGCTCGAGTTGCCGAGGATCGTCTGCATCATGTCGAGATAGAGCCGATCGCGCGTGACACCGGGCGCCTTCGAATATTCGACCAGCACCTGGCGGAAGCGCGACGCATCGCCTTCGGCGCTCTGCACGACGGCGGTCGAATAGCCGTTCGCTTCTTCGAGCAACCGCGCTGCGGTGCCGCGCGCGCGCGGCACGACGTCGTTTGCGTAGGCCTGACCTTCGTTGCGGAAGCGCTCGCGGTCCTGGCCCGCCTTGACGGCGTCGTCGAACGCCGCCTGCACCTTGTCGGGCGGCTGCACGTTCTGCAGCGTGACTTTCTGCACGTAGACGCCGGTGCCGTAGCGGTCGAGCATCTCCTGCATCAGCTTCTCGGCGGATTTCGCGATCTGCTCGCGGCCCTCGTAGAGCGCGAAGTCCATCTTCGCGCGGCCGACGACTTCGCGCATCGCCGTTTCGGCGACGAACGCGACCGTCTGCTCGGGCTTGCGCACGTTGAACACGTAGTCCTCGGCGCTCTTCACGTTGTACTGGACCGCGAACTGGATATCGACGATGTTCTCGTCGTCGGTCAGCATCGCTGCCTGGCTGTCGATCTTGTTCTTGATCGTATTGCGGTAGCCCACCTCGACCGTCTTCACCTGCGAGAAGTCGACCAGCTCGACCGCCTCGAGCGGGAACGGCAGATGCCAGCGCGGGCCGGGCAGCGTCGTTTCGGTATAGCGGCCGAAGCGAGTGACGACACCGCGCCGGCCTTCGTCGACGATGTAGAAGCCGCTCGCGATCCAGACGAGCAGCACGAGCGCGATCAGAAGGCCCGCGCCCGAGAACGGAATGCGCGAGCGTCCGCCGCCGGGAGGTCCGCCGGTGTCGCCGCCTTTGCGGCCGAAGAGCTCGTTGACGCGGCGATTGACGTTGCGCCAGATCTCGTCGAGATCGGGCGGTCCGCTATTGCCGCGCTTGCCCCATTGGGGATCGTTCAGCGACATCTGTACCGTGGGAAGACGTTGGGTCGGGCTCGCCGCTAAGGCGGGCCGCGCTGTCAGGCGGACGCGGCGTGCGCGGCCGGTGGCGACGGTAACGGCGCCGCCGGAAATCGCTCGGCGAGCGCCGCCCGCAATTCGGCGCATCCGGCGCCGGTGAGGGCGCTCAATCGAACCGCGCGGAGTATACCAGACTCGTCGCGCTCGACGCCCGGCTCGAAGCGGGCGGCGTCGATCTTGTTCAGCACGTGGATCTGCGGCACCTGGTCGGCGCCGATCTCCTCCAGCACGCCGTCGACCGCCTCGATCTGGTCGTCGCGCGCCGGGTGGCTCGCATCGATCACGTGCAGCAGCAGGTCGGCGCTCGCCGCCTCGGCGAGCGTGGCTCGAAACGCGGCGACGAGATCGTGCGGCAGATCGCGGATGAATCCCACCGTGTCCGACATCACCAGCGGCTGCGCGTCGCGGACGAACACGCGCCGCACCGTCGTGTCGAGCGTGGCGAACAGCTGGTTGGCCGCATACGCCTTCGCGCCGGTCAGCCGGTTGAACAGCGTCGACTTGCCCGCGTTGGTGTAGCCGACGATCGCGATCGTGCGCACGGCCGCCTTGCGCCGAGTGCGGCCTTGCGTAGCGCGCTGCCGCTCGACGCTGTGCAGGCGCGTCTTCAGAAGCTTCACGCGATTGCCGATCAGCCGGCGGTCGGTTTCGAGCTGCGTCTCGCCGGGCCCGCGCAGACCGATGCCGCCTTTTTGCCGCTCGAGGTGCGTCCAGCCGCCGACCAGACGCGTCGCCATGTGGCGTAGCTGCGCGAGCTCGACTTGCAGCTTGCCTTCGGCGCTTCTCGCGCGCTGCGCGAAGATGTCAAGGATCAGGCTCACGCGGTCGACGACGCGGCATTCGATCACGCTCTCGAGGTTGCGCTGCTGCGCGCCGGTGAGCGCGTGGTCGAAGATCACGAGGTCGGCACCGGTCGAGGCGCGAAGCACGGCGATCTCCTCGACCTTGCCTTTGCCGGCGAACGTCGCCGCATCGGGATGCGCGCGTCGTCCCGTCACTGTGCCCGCGACCGTCGCGCCCGCGGACGTGGCGAGCGCGCCGATTTCAGCGAGCCGCTCCGCGGCGTCTCCTTCACCGAAATCGAGCGCGACGATCAGTGCGCGACTGCCGTCTTCGGGCCGCTCGAGCATCGCGTCAGCCGCGCTCGCCGGCGCGAGGGCCGGAAGCCGCGCGCAGCGCGCGCGTGATCAACGCCGGCCCTTGGGCGCGGCGGCGGCAACGCGGGAAATTAGGCTTCCTGGTCAGCGGCGGGGGCGTGATGCGGCATCGCGACGGCGCGCGCCGGCACCACGGTGGAAATCGCATGCTTGTACACCATCTGCGTGACGGTGTTCTTCAGCAGCACGACGTACTGGTCGAACGACTCGATCTGGCCCTGGAGCTTGATCCCGTTGACGAGGTAGATCGAGACCTGCACGTGCTCTTTGCGCAGCGTGTTCAGGAACGGGTCTTGTAGCATTTGCCCTTTGTTGCTCATCGCTTGCTCCGCGTTTGTTGTTGGCCTGCCGCCTCACTGATGCGGAATCGGCTCGTGCGCGCCCGATCGGATCGAGGCGGGCGCCTCGTCAGCGGCTCTTGCGGCGCGCCGAAGAGTCCGCGTACGGGTTTGCGCCGCTCTTGAATTGTATCCTAAGCGGGGTGCCGCGCAGTTGGAACGCGTCCACGAAGAAATGTTCCAGATAACGCCGGTAGGCATCGGGGATTTGCTTGAGCCCGGTACCATGGATCACGATCGTCGGCGGATTGTGTCCGCCTTGGTGCGCGTAGCGCAATTTGGGGCGCGAATAGCCGGCCCGAGGCGGCTGTTGGCGGGCGACCGCCGCGATCAGCGCGCGGGTGAGCTTCGGCGTCGGCAGCTTCGCCATCGCCGCCGCGTACGCTTCGCCGACCGAGGCCATCAGCTCCGCGATGCCGCGGCCTTCGCGCGCGGAAATGAAGTGCATCCGCGCGAAATCGAGAAAGGCCAGCTTGCGGTCGAGCTCGCGCTTCGCCTCCGCGCGCTGGTCGGCGGACAGGCCGTCCCATTTGTTGACGGCGACGACGAGCGCCCGGCCGGCCTCCGCGATGTACCCGGCGATATGGGCGTCCTGCTCGGAGATGTCGGCCTGCGCATCGAGCAGCAGCACGACGACGTTGGCATCCTCGATCGCCTGCAGCGTCTTCACGACGGAAAATTTCTCGATCGCCTCGAACACCTTGCCGCGGCGGCGCACGCCGGCGGTGTCGATCAGCGTGTAGCGCTTGCCGTTGCGCTCGAAATCGAGGCGGATCGCGTCGCGCGTCGTGCCAGGCTCGTCGAACGTGATCATCCGTTCCTCGCCGAGCAGCGTGTTGACGAGCGTCGACTTGCCGACGTTGGGCCGACCGACGATCGCGACCTTGATCCGCGACTCTCTCTCGGCGAGTGCCGGCTCGTCGTCGGCCGGCTGAGCGCTCGCCTGCGCAAGCGCATGCTCGATCACGAGGTCGACGTTTTCGCCGTGCGCCGACGAGATCGCGTGCGGCGTGCCGAGCCCGAGCTCGTGGAACTCGGCGGCCGCGCGGTCGGCCTGCATGCCTTCGGCCTTGTTGACGGCAATGACCACCGGGCGGCCGCTCCGGCGCAACACGTCGGCGATCGTCACGTCCTGCGGCACGAGCCCCGCACGCGCATCGACGAGGAACACGACGATGTCGGCTTCGGCGATTGCCGTCTTCGTCTGCTGCGCCATTGCGTGCAGGATGCCGTCCTTCGCGACCGGCTCGAAGCCGCCGGTGTCGACGACGATGAACTCGCGGCCCGCCGAGCGCCCGCGGCCATAATGACGGTCGCGGGTGAGCCCCGAGAAGTCGGCGACGAGCGCGTCGCGCGATTTCGTCAGTCGATTGAACAGCGTCGATTTGCCGACGTTCGGCCGGCCGACGATCACGACGGACGGCAAGCTGTGCGGGAGTGCGGGCGACATGGCGGCGTGCGTATCGGCGAACGCGTCAATGCGGCGGGCGCACAAGCGAATGCGCGATCGCCTGGATGTCGGATTCGTTCAGCGTTTCCTTCGCCAACAGCTCGCGCGCGCCGTCCTCGAGGACCTTGCGGTTATGCTCGAGGATCGCGACCGCGCGCTGGAACGCGGTCGCGGCGATGTCGCGCGCGGCGCGGTCGATCGCACGCGCCGTGTCTTCGCTGTACTTGCGGCCGGTCGTAGCCTCGGGCGTGGGCAGGAACGGCGCGTGTTCGTCCTCGAACGACAAGTGGCCGAGCGTCTCGTCCATTCCGTAGCGTGTGACCATGCTGCGCGCGATGTTCGTGACTTTCATCAGGTCGTCGGCCGCTCCGGTCGAATAGCGCCCGTAGACGAGGTGCTCCGCGGCGCGCCCGCCGAGCAGCACCGCCATCTTGCTTTCGAGCTCCTCGCGCGTCATCAGATAGCGGTCCTCGGTCGGCCGCTGGATCGTGTAGCCGAGCGATCCGATGCCGCGCGGAATGATCGACACCTTGTGCACCGGATCGGATCCGGGCAGCGACAGCGCGACGAGCGCGTGACCCATCTCGTGGTGTGCGACGATCTCGCGCTCCATCGCGTTCAGCACGCGGCTCTTCTTCTCGAGGCCGGCGACCACGCGCTCGACCGCCGCGGTGAAATCGGCGAGCGTCACTGCGTCGGCGTTGCGTCGCGTCGCGACGAGCGTCGCCTCGTTGACGAGGTTCGCGAGATCGGCGCCCGTGAAGCCCGGCGTCAGCGCCGCGATCTTGTCCGGATCCGCGTCCGCGGCGAGGCGAACATTCTTCAGGTGGATGCGAAGGATCTGCGCGCGCCCGATCTTGTCGGGACGGTCGACCAGCACCTGGCGGTCGAAGCGCCCGGCGCGCAGCAGCGCGGGATCGAGCACCTCGGGCCGGTTTGTCGCGCCGATCAGGATCAGCCCGCGGCTCGGATCGAAGCCGTCCATCTCCGCGAGCAGCTGGTTCAGCGTCTGCTCCTTCTCGTCGTGGCCGCCCAGCGGATAGGCGCCGCGCGCGCGGCCGAGCGCGTCGAGCTCGTCGATGAAGATGATCGCCGGCGCGCGCGCTCGCGCCTGCTCGAACAGGTCGCGCACGCGCGCCGCGCCGACGCCGACGAACATCTCGACGAACTCGGAGCCGCTGATGGAAAAGAACGGAACGCCGGCCTCTCCGGCGACCGCGCGTGCAAGCAGCGTCTTTCCGGTGCCGGGCGGTCCGACCAGCAGCACACCCTTCGGGATGTGGCCGCCCAGACGCGTGTAGCGCTGCGGGTCCTTCAGGAAGCCGACGACCTCGCGCAGCTCCTCCTTCGCCTCGTCGACGCCCGCGACGTCGTCGAAGGTCACCTTGGTGTCCGTCTCGACGTAGATGCGCGCCTTGCTCTTGCCGATCGACAGGAAGCCGCCGCCGAGCCCGCTGCGCTCCATCATCCGCCGGGCGACGAACATCCAGATCAGGAAGAACGCGGCGGCGGGCACGACCCACGACAGCAGGTCGCGCAGCAACGTGTTCTCGACGACGCCGGTGAAGCGGACGTCGTATTGCGCGAGATCGCGCGCGAGATCGGGATCGACGCGCGTGGTCACGAAGCGCGTGCGGCCGTCGGGCAACGGATCCTTGTACGTGCCCTGGATCACGTTGTTCGCGACCGCGATCTCCTTGATCCGGCCGGCCTTGAGCTGTTGCTGGAAATCGCTGTACGGAATCGGCTCGACCTGCTGCGCGGTGACCCACATCTCGCGCAGCCACAGCACGCCGACAATCGCGATGACGAGATACCAGAGGTTGAACTGCGTCTGCCGTTCCACGCTGGACGCCCCAGTTGTGACGGCGGCGCGGCGCTTGCGCGCGCCGCGTGCCGCTCGAGTCTAGCGCGCGGTGAACGCGTACAGCGTGCCGCCGCTCGACTGCCAGACGGCGTTCGCGCCTGCGAGCGCCGGCTGCGACGTCGCCGGCGCGCCGTCGGTCGCTGCGCGGCCCACGAGGCTGCCGTCGTTGCGGTCGATCAGGTGCAGATAGCCTTCGATGTCGACGACGCCGAGCTCCCCGCCGACGATCTGCGGCCCGCCGGGCTTGCGCTGGGCGAGCTTGTCCTGCTTCCACACCGACGCGCCGGTCGAATGATCGAGCGCGTGGATCGCGCCCTTGTCGTCGGTGACGTAAAGATTGCGTGCATCGACCGCCATGCCTTCGAGGCTCGACACGTCGCGCGACCAGTTGAGGTTGCCGCGAGTGAGCTCGAAGCACGCGACGCGGCCCTGGAACGCGACCGCGCAAGCTTGCCGCTCGGCGACCACCGGCAGGCTCGTGACGTCGGCGATGCGCTCGAGCTCGGTCGCGCCCTTGGGCGTCGCGACGTTGCCTTCCCACGCCATGGAACCGGTCGGAAGGTCGAGCGCGAGCAGCTTCCCGCCGGCCACGCCTATGAAAAGGCCGCCGCGGCTCGCGGCCGCGCCCGCATAGTTGCGCACGGTGAGCGGCGGGTTGTTCCGCTGGTAGACCCATTTCGTCTTGCCGTCGGCGGCCGTCAGTCCGTAGAGCCGGCCGTCGCCCGAAGCGACGACGACGAGGCCGTCCGCGACGCGCGGTGGGCTGACGACTTCGCTCGACACCTTCGCCTGCCACAACGGCTTGCCGTTGGTGTCGAACGCGAGCACCTCGCCCTTGTCGGTGCCGACCGCAACGAGCGTTGCGTCGGCACCTGCGCCGGCCGAGAGCTTCTTGCCGGCGCTCACGCGCCATGCGGTTCGGCCGTTCGCCGCGTCGACGCGCACGATCGTGCCGTCCTGAGCCGCGGCGTAGATCGCGTCACCGACGACCGCGGGAGCGAAGCCGGGCGTCGCCTTGCCCACGGATAACTGCCAGACGAGCTGCGCGGATGCGCTTGCCTTCGTCTCCGGCAGCGGGCCGGGCTTCTTGCTGCTGCTGAACCAGCTCGTCCAGTTCCAGGACGGCGCGGGAATCGACGGCATCCACGATCTGAGCGTTTCGCAGCCGCCGAGCAGCAGCGTGGCGGCGATCGGCGCAATCAGAAGGAGCGGTGCGCGGCGCGGCGTCATGGCGGCTCGCGATGATTGCGGGAGCGGCATCATTTCGCCGGCGCCGCTGCGGGAGCCGGCGTCGCCGGCTGCGCGGCCGTCGAGCCGGCGGCGCCGCCCGCTGCGCCCGGCGCTGCCTCGGATGTCGGGCCGCCCAGTGCGTCGAGCTTCAGCTGCACGTAATTGCGATAAGGGCTTTTCGGATCGAGCTTTGCGATCGCTGTCTGATAGCTCGTTCGTGCTTCGCCGCCCCGGCCCGCGGCGGCGAGAATGTCGCCGCGAAGATCGGCGTACAGGCCCGCGAAGGGCTCGTCATGCTTTGCATCGAGCGTGCGCAATGCGTCGTCGTACGCGTTGTCGTCGAGCGCGATCTCGGCAAGACGATAGCGCGCGATCTGCTTCATCTCCTCCTCGCCCGACTTGTCGATCACCCACTGCAACTGCGCTTTCGCGCCGGCCTTGTCACCGCTGTCCCACAGCATTTTCGCGAGCATCATCGCTGCGGCGGGGGCGTATCCGGTGCGCGCGTACTGGTCGGTCAGTTGTGCCGTCGCGTCCTTCGCCTTCGGGACGTCGTTCGCGCGCATCGCGGAGGACACCGCGTTGTACAGCGTGGATGCCTGCTCGGCCTGATGCTGGGTCCAGAGGCGCCAGCCCTGCACGCCGATGATGATGGTGCATGCGATGACGACGCCGACGCTGATCGTGCCGCCCCATTGCTTCCACCATGCCTTGAGGTCTTCGAGCTTTTCCTGTTCCTCGATGTCGTACACACCCATCGTCTGCGTTCCTTGTCGTTTCGCGCTATGCGCGCTTCAATTCGTCGGCGAGCGATGCGAGCGGCACCGCACGCTGCTCGCCCGCTTCGCGCAGCGGCTTGACGGCGATCAGCGCGCTCGCGGCTTCCTGTTCGCCGATGATGAGCGCGAAGCGCGCGCCCGATGCATCGGCCTTCTTCATCTGCGACTTGAAGCTGCCGCCGCCGGCGTTCAGCACGACGGCGAGGCCGGCGTCGCGCAGCGTCTCGGCCGCGCGCCACGCAAGCGTCGACGCGTCGCCGCTGTGCACGATGTACGCGAGCGGCACACTCGGCGCAACCGTGCGCGCATCGGCGAGCAGCAGGATCATCCGCTCGACGCCGATCGCGAAACCGCACGCCGGCGTCGGCTTGCCGCCGAGCTGCTCGAACAGTCCGTCGTAACGACCGCCGCCGGCGACGGTGCCCTGCGCGCCGAGCCGGTCGGTCACCCATTCGAACACCGTCCGATTGTAGTAATCGAGGCCGCGGACGAGCCGCGGGTCGATGTCGTAACCGATGCGGAGCTCGGCGAGCAACTGCTGCAGTCCTTCGAAATGCGCGCGCGACTCCGGACCGAGCCGATCGACCATCTTCGGCGCGCCGGCGATCAGCGTTTGCATCGCCGGGTTCTTGCTGTCGAGGATGCGCAGCGGGTTCGTCGAAAGCCGCCGCTTCGAGTCCTCGTCGAGCGCGCTTGCGTGACGCTCGAAATACTCGACCAGCTCCGCACGATGCGCGCGACGCTCGGCGGCATCGCCGATCGAGTTGATCTTCAACGTAATGCCGTCTTCGAGGCCGAGCGCGCGCCACAGCCGCGCGAGCATCGCGATCTGTTCGGCGTCCACATCGGGACCGGAAAAGCCGAGCGCCTCGACATCGAGCTGGTGGAACTGCCGATAGCGTCCCTTTTGCGGACGCTCGTGGCGGAACATCGCGCCCGACGTCCAGACGCGCTGCGGCCGCTCGTAGGTGAGCGAATGCTCGATCGCCGCGCGCACGATGCCCGCAGTTGCCTCGGGACGCAGCGTCAGGCTCTCGCCATTGAGCTTGTCCTCGAACGTGTACATCTCGTGCTCGACGACGTCGGTCACTTCGCCGATCGCGCGCACGAAAAGCGGGGTCGTCTCGACCAGCGGCACGCGCAGGTTGCGGTAGCCGTATTGCGCGAACACCGTGCGCGCCGCGTCTTCGAAGCGCTCCCACAGCGCGGCCTCATCGGGCAGCACGTCGTTCATGCCGCGCACGGCCTGCAGCGCGGCTTTACCTGCGCGCGTGGCGTCGTGCGATTTCGACGGCGCGGCGCCCGCCGCGGTCTTCGACAAGTCCTGCATCGTCACGCGACGGCCTTTACGCCGATCGTTTTCCTGTCCGGATCGAGATGCGCGGCGCGCGGCTCGCCACCGTAAGTCGCGCGCACGTAGTCGTCGACGATGCCGGTGAATTCGTCCGCGATATGCTCGCCCTTCAGCGTAACGGTCTTCTGGCCGTCGACGTACACGGGTGCGACCGGCGTTTCGCCGGTTCCGGGCAGCGAGATGCCCACGTTCGCGAGCTTCGATTCGCCGGGACCGTTCACCACACAGCCCATCACCGCGACGTGCATCGACTCGACGCCGGGATAGCGCGCGCGCCACACGGGCATCTGCGCGCGAAGGTACGTCTGGATGCGGTCGGCGAGCGACTGGAACACCGTGCTCGTCGTGCGCCCGCAGCCGGGACACGCGGTCACCATCGGCGCGAACGAGCGCAGCCCCATCGTCTGCAGGATCTCCTGCGCGACGACGACCTCGCGCGTGCGATCGCCGCCCGGTTCGGGCGTGAGCGAAACGCGGATCGTGTCGCCGATGCCCTGCTGCAACAGCACGGCGAGCGCGGCCGTCGATGCAACGATTCCCTTGCTGCCCATTCCCGCCTCGGTCAGGCCGAGATGCAGCGGATAGTCGCAGCGCGACGCGAGCTCGCGGTAGACGGCGACGAGATCCTGCACGTCCGAGACCTTGCACGACAGAACGATGCGATCGCCGCCAAGACCGAGCGCTTCGGCGCGCTGCGCGCTTTCGAGCGCCGAGACGACCAGCGCTTCACGCATCACGGCGTCCGAAGCGAGTGGGGTCGCGCGCTTCGCGTTGTCGTCCATCATCCGCGCGAGCAGATCGGCGTCGAGGCTTCCCCAATTGACGCCGATACGAATCGGCTTCGCGAGCGCAATCGCCTGCTCGATCATCTGCGCGAACTGCGGGTCGCGCTTGCTGCCCTTGCCGACGTTGCCCGGATTGATTCGAAGCTTCGCGAGCGCACGGCCGCAGTCGGGCACTTCGGCGAGCAGCTTGTGGCCGTTGAAGTGGAAGTCGCCGATAAGCGGCACACGGCATCCTTGCGCGTCGAGCCGCTCGCGGATCGCGGGCACGGCGGCTGCCGCCTCGAGCGTGTTGACGGTGATGCGGACGAGCTCGGAGCCCGCATCGGCGAGCGCGCGCGCCTGCGCGACGGTCGACTCGACGTCGGCGGTATCCGTGTTGGTCATCGATTGCACGACGATCGGCGCGCCGCCGCCGATCGCCACGCCGGCGACGTCGACCTGCCGCGTGCGGCGGCGTTCGGAGCGCGTCGTGTCGGTCATCGGCGGCCTCCTCGCTGCCGTGCATTCGCGGGCGCCGTGAGGTCGGCCGCGCCGACTCGCGCGCGAACGGCCCTTCGGGACTTGGCTTCGCCTCGCGCGCTCATCGGCTACTTCAGCGTGAAACGCGCGACGTTGCCGCGCGAAAGCGGCGCGAGATCGACGGGCTGGTTGCGATACTTGAGCTTGACGTCGGACGAATTGCCGATGACAAGGTCGAACGGCGGGATTCCGGTCAGCGTCTGCTGCTGGCCGCTCGACATCATTTTCGCAAGCAGTACGTGACCCGAACGGTCGCGCACCTCGGTCCATGAAAAATCGCGGTAGGCGAGCACGAGCGTCGCCTCCTCGGCGGCGGACACACCCGACGGCGTGCCGGTCGCAGCGATCGCGGGTGCGCCGGCGTCGGCAATGGGCGACGCATTGGTCGCCGGAGTCGGCGCTGCGGGCGCGCTCGGCGGTTGCGTTTCGATCGTTGCCGGTGCATTGCCCGCGAGCATCGGATTGGGAAGCGCTGTCGTAGCGGCCTCGCCGATGCTCTTCGATGGCGCGCTCATGCGCGGCGCGCCGTTGCGCGCGCCGTCGCCACCCGGCCGCATGTACTCATAGACGGCCGCTCCGGCGACGATCGCGATCAACAGAAGCGGAATCACCCAGCGCGTCATCCCCGATCGCGTGCGCTCGGCGGTCGGCAGCTCGCCGATCGACGGGGCGGTCGCGTGCAGCGCCGGTGCCTCGAGCGACGGTGCGGCCGCCGCGCCGGGCATTGCAGAGAGCACCATTTCCGGATCGAGATGCAGGAGCCGCGCGTAGTTGCGCATGAAGCCGCGAACAAACGTGCGGCCGGGCAGCCGCGTGTAGTCGCTTTGTTCGAGCGCATCGACCTGGCGCGGCGCGAGCTTCAGCTGCTGCGCGACCGCGTCGAGCGTAAGACCCGCGGCCTCGCGCGCCTGGCGCAGCAGCAGGCCGGCCGTTTCGGGCTCGATCGGCGCAGGTGCGGCATCGCTCGTCATCGGATCGTCGATGCGCGTTGCGATCACTCGCAGGTCCCGGTGGCGACCGCCTTGGTTTCGGCGGCGTCCGGGTACCGGTTACGAAGCTGTGACACATACGAGAGCTCTGTCTGGCGGTCACCGAGCTTTTTCTCGATGCACATGCCGAGGTAGAGCGCCTCCGGCGCCGGATTCGCCTGCAGCATCACGGGCTTCATCCACGCGCGCGCTTCGTCGATCCGCTTGGATTTGTACGCGAGCAGCGCGAGACCATAGGAGGCGTCCGGATTGTTCGGCGACGTCGTGAACGCGCGCTTGAAGTACGCGTCGGCGGCGGCGTCATCGCCGAGCGATGCGCTGCATTTGCCGGCGTTGACGAGCGCGATCTCGGGCGTCCTGTAAAGCGGATTGCGGATCGCCTGCTCGAACTCGGCGATCGACTCGCGCGCGCGCCCATGCGAGCACAGGTACCAGCCCCAGTTGTGCCGGATGTCGGAGTCCTGCGGCGCGAGCGCGAGCGCCTGGCGGAAGTTCTGCTCGGCTTTCGCATTGTCGCCGAGCACCGTGTAGACGAGTCCGAAAACGTTGTACGCCTTCGCGTTGCTCGGATCGAGCCTCACCGCCTCGTTCAGCTCCTCGAGCGCGATGTCCATCTGCCCGCGCTCGTAGTAGCCGGCGCCGAGCTCGGTGCGGATCTGCGAGCGGACGGCAGGCGGCGTGTCCTGCTGACGAACGGGTGACGGCGCTTCCGGCTGCGGCGGCGGCGCCGGCTGCTTCGACGCGCACGCAGCAAGAATGAGCAGCGCGGCGATGGCGCCGTGGCGGAGGAGCGCGCGAATCATCGTGAGGCCTTCAATGCGCGGCGGATGCCGGTGGGACCGCGACGAGCCGCGAAAGACGCCGCTTCGTGCGGTCCTGAACGCGGCCGGCGAGCTGACCGCACGCCGCATCGATGTCGTCGCCGCGCGTCTTGCGGATCGTCGTCACGTAGCCTTCGTCCATCAGGATCTTCTGGAACGCGAGAATACGGCTGCGCGGGGTGGTTGCGAACGGCGCGCCGGGAAACGGGTTCCATGGAATCAGGTTGAGCTTGCATGGAACGTCGCGCAGCAATCGCGCGAGCGCACGCGCATGCTCGGGCTGATCGTTGACGCCGTCGAGCATCACGTACTCGAACGTGACGAAATCGCGCGGCGCGCGCTCGAGATAACGTCTGCAGGCGGCGAGAAGCTCGGCGAGCGGATGCTTGCGATTGATCGGTACCAGACGGTCGCGCAGCGCGTCGTCGGGCGCGTGCAGGCTCACCGCGAGCGCCACAGGACAGGCGTCGCGCAGCTTGTCCATCATCGGCACGAGGCCCGATGTCGACACGGTGACGCGCCGGCGGGAGAGCCCGTAACCGTTGTCGTCGATGAACAGCTTGAGCGCGGTGACCACCGGGTCGAGGTTGGCGAGCGGCTCGCCCATGCCCATTATCACGACGTTCGTGATCGGCGCGCGGCCTGCCTCGACCCACGGCGCGGTGACACGGCCCCCACACCCCCCGAGGGGGCCCGGTTCGCGCTCGGGGCGGCCCTTCGGGCTCACGCCGTCGGCGACGAGCGTCCGGTTCGCGTGCCACAGCTGGCCGACGATCTCGCCGACGGTCAGATTGCGGTTGAAGCCCTGCTTGCCGGTCGAGCAGAACGCGCAGTCCATCGCACAGCCCGCCTGCGACGAAACGCACAACGTGCCGCGATCGTCTTCGGGGATGTACACCATCTCGACGGCGTTTGCGCTGCCGACGTCGAGCAGCCACTTGCGCGTGCCGTCGGAGGCCATCGTGTCGCTGATGACGCGCGGGCCGCGGATGTCGGCGACGGCGGCAAGCTTGTCGCGCAGCGCCTTCGACAGGTCCGTCATCGCGCCGATGTCGTCGACGAGCCGCTGATGCAGCCAGTGCGACACCTGCTTCGCGCGAAACGGCTTCTCGCCCAGTTCGGCGAAAAGGGCGGCGAGGCCGGCGGAATCGAGGTCGAGCAGGTTGATCATCGGGACGGGCGCGGCTCGCGCGCGATCGTTGTGTCAGCGGCTATGGATCGCGAGCGTGGGAAAGAAATAGGCGATTTCGACGCGCGCGGTGTCAGCTGCGTCCGAGCCGTGCACGGCGTTGGCGTCGATCGATTGTGCGAAGTCGGCGCGGATCGTTCCAGGCGCCGCTTTCTTCGGGTCGGTCGCGCCCATCAGGTCGCGGTTCTTCGCGATCGCGTCCTCGCCTTCGAGCACCTGGATCATCACCGGACCCGATGTCATGAACTCGACCAGCGGCTTGAAAAATGGCCGTTCGCGGTGGACCGCATAAAACCCTTCGGCCTCGGCCCCCGACAGCCAGCGCATTTGGGCGGCGACGATCCGAAGGCCGTTCGACTCAAAACGCGAATAGATCTTGCCGATGACGTTTTTCGCGACGGCATCCGGCTTGATGATCGAAAGCGTGCGTTCGACAGCCATGACGGTTCGGCCCATAAATAAACGTTAAATTATAGCAGTTTGCCCAGCCTTCTGCCTGGGCGGGCGTCCCGCTTCGCCCCGCGAGACCCGCGATTCCCGCGCCGCGCGCGCCCAACCGCGTGCACCGGACGCGCCGGCGTCGGATGTGGCTTCTGCAGGCGCCTCGCACGGCCCGCCGGTGACGCGGCCGAGCGCGACGCGATGAAGGCCGGCGCAGCCGAGCACGACGCGATGAAGGCCGGCGCGACCCAGCGCGACGCGATGAGGGCCGGCGCGGCCGAGCGCGACGCGATGAGGGCTGGCGCGTCCGAGCGCGACGCAATCGCCCGGAGGCGCCGAGCGATCGTTTACTGCGCTCGTTCCATTACATCATGCCGAGCGCCCGCGGCAGCCAGATCGAGAGAGGGGGCCAGTACGTGACGAGCACGAGGAATACGAGCATCGTGAGGAGCCATGGCCAGACGGCGACGGTGAGCTCGGTGATGCCCATCTTCGTGATGCCGGACGCCACATACAAGTTGAGCCCCACCGGCGGATGGCACATGCCGACCTCCATGTTGACGGTCATCATGATGCCGAAATGCACGGGATCGATGCCGAGCTTGAGCGCGACCGGGAACAGGATCGGCGCCATGATCAGGACGATCGACGAGGGCTCCATCACATTGCCGGCGAGCAGCAACACGACGTTGACGAACAGCAGGAACGCGACGACGCCGAGGCCCTTGCCGAGCATCCACGCGGCGAGCTCCTGCGGGATCTGCTCGGAGGTCATCAGATAGCTGAACATCACCGCATTGGTGATGATGTAGAGCAGCATCGCGCTCATGTTGGCCGAGTCGAGCAGCACCTTCGGCACTTTCGCGAGCGACATGTCCTTGTAGACGAAGACCGCGACGAAGAACGCGTATACGGCGCTCATCGCGGCGGCTTCGGTCGGCGTGAAGATGCCGGTGTAGATGCCACCGATGACCACGATGATCAGCAGCAGGCCCCAGACGCTCTGGCGGAACGTCCTCCAGCGCTCGAGCCAGCTCGCACGTGGCTGGCGGGGATAGTTGTTCTTGCGCGCGCGCCACCACGTTGTCAGGCCGAGCATCGTTGCGAGCACGACGCCCGGGATGATGCCGGCGATGAACAGTGCGCCGACCGATGTGTTGGTCGCGACCGCGTACATGACCATCACGATCGACGGCGGGATCAGGATGCCGAGCGCGCCCGATGTGGTGATGACGCCGGCGCCGAAGCGGGCAGGGAAACCCTGCTTCACCATTGCCGGCAGGATGATCGAGCCGATCGCGACGACAGTCGCAGGCGAGCTGCCCGACACCGCGGCGAACAATGCGCACGCGAGCACGCCGGCGAGTGCGAGACCGCCGTGCCAGTGGCCGACCATCGCGGAGGCGAAATTGATCATCCGCCGCGCGACACCGCCGTGCGTGAGGAAGTTGCCGGCGAGAATGAAGAACGGGATCGCCATGATCTCGAACTTTTCGATGCCGGTGAAAAGCTTGAGCGCGACCGACTGGATCGGCACCGTCGTCATCGTGAACAGGTACGTGAGCACGGTGAGCCCGAGCGAGATCGAGATCGGCATGCCGGTCAGCATCAGGCCGAACAGCAGCGCGAAGATGATCCACGCGTTGGCGATGTCGATGCCGGCGAACTTCAGCACGACCGGGATCGCGATCAGCACCGGCGGGATCAGCGCCGGCCAGCGTGGATGAGGCACCGGCGCGGGGGCGGGGATCGCGGTGCTCATGGCTTGCTCTCCTGAATCGGCGCCGGATGCAGGTTGTCGTCCATCGCGTAGACGTTGAGATCCCGGATGTCTTCCACGCCCTCGACGTGCGCGACGTCATGGTGAGGCAGCGCGCCGGTGCGCGCGAACGACCATGCGACTTGCAGGAAGCGGAAGCACATCAGGTACGAGCCGAGCGGAATGCACAGGTACACGATCCACTTCGGCAGCTCGAGATCGGGCGACGTCGAGTCCGTGTGCCCGATGTCCCAGACGAAGCTCGCGCCGAGCGTTCCGACGATGCCGGTGAAAAGCGCCCCGGCGAACAGCCCGAACAGCACGTAGATCTTGCGGGTGCGGTCCGGCAGCCGGTTGATCATCACGTCGACGCCGACGTGGATGCCGGTACGCACGCCGTAGGCGGCGCCGAACTTCGCCATCCACACGAACATGTAGATGCAAAGCTCCTGTGCCCACGACAGATCGATCTTGAGCAGCGCGTCCTGCAATCCGGGAACCGGCATCCCGGCCGCGTAGCGGTGGACCACAGCGACGAAGATCAGCAGCGTGGCCGCGCCCATCAGGAACGCGATCAGCCACTCCTCGAGATGATCCAGGAACTTCATGCCGGCTCTCCTCGCTACGCGCCGTTGCGCGCGTTCACGCCCACGGCTGACCAAGGGCAGCCGTTGCATTGCGTCAGCTGCACTTCAGGCACCCACACGTGCTTACCGCCGGCATCGCGAATTAACCGGCGCGCCTAGCAGTTCGGCGCGCCGGTTCCGCTGCGCGACCGCTCTTATGGCTTGAAACCCGTCTCTTTGTAGACTTCGGTTATCGTATCCTTGCCCACGCGCGACTCGTTCTCCTTGTGCACCGAGACGAGCGCCTTCTTCATCGCCGCCTTCTGCTCGGCGGTGAGCGTGATGATCTCCGTCTTGCCGCTCTTCTTCACCGCCGCGAGCGCATCGTCGTTCTCCTTCTTCGCGATGTCGTTGGCGAACTTCGTCGCGTCCTTCATCGCGCCTTCGAGCGTCGTGCGGACGTCGGCCGGCAGGCCGTCCCAGAACTTCTTGTTCACGATGACGGCGTAGCCGAGATAGCCGTGATCGGTCATCGCGAGGTACTTCTGCACCTCGTGCATCTTCTGCGTGTAGAAGTTCGACGGCGGATTCTCGGTGCCGTCGACCACGCCGGTCTGCAGCGCCTGGTAGACCTCCGAGAACGCCATCACCTGCGGGATGGCGCCGAGCGCCTTGATCTCGTCGCCGAGCACCTTCGACGACTGGATGCGCATCTTGAGGCCCTTGTAGTCGGCCGGCACGCGAATCGGCTTGTTCGCGCTCATCACCTTGAAGCCGTTGTCCCAGTACGCGAGGCCGACGATGCCTTTCGACTCGAGCTTCTTGAACAGCGCCGCACCGACGGGCCCACCCGTCACCTTGTGCAGCTCGTCGTAGCTGTCGAACATGTAAGGCAGGTCGAACACTTCGAATTCGCGCACGCCGAGCGGTCCGAATTTTGCGAGCGACGGCGCGAGCATCTGCACCGAGCCCAGTTGCAGCGCCTCCATCTCCTCGCCGTCCTTGAACAGCGAACTGTTCGGATAAACCTCGACCTTGACGCGGCCCTTCGTACGCTCCTCGGCGAGCTTCTTGAAATAGTCGGCGCCCTTGCCCTTCGGCGTATCGACGGCGACGACGTGGCTGAACTTGATGACGATCGGCTGCTGCGCGGCAACGGTGCCGGCGAGAGCAAAAAGCGCCGACGCGACGAGCGCGAGCGCAAGGCGGGCTTTCATGACATTGTCCTCCAGGATGATCGCAGCCGCGCGCGAGACTTCTCCCGGTCTCGTCGCAACGGGGGTGATTTAGGCATTCCGGGCGAGACCTGTCAACTCGAAGCCCTGCCGTTGCCGACCGACGGGAATTCGCGATGCGCATGCTGCAACCGTGTTGCGCGATCGGTTGCGTGACGGGGTCTGCGCTGCCTCACGTTCCGGCGCAGCCTAACGCGGAGCGGGGCCCACCCGTTTGACGAGCATCAACGTTCGGCAACGGCTTGCGCGCGGCACATTTTCAGTGCTCGCGCGGACGCCAGCGCAACGCATATCCGGGCGTCCCCTCGCGAGCGGCGAAAGCAGCATCGACGCCGATGCCGGGCACGGCGGCGAGCGCGTCGCCGCACCAGATGAACGGCATGTCGCGCCTGGCCCAGTGCGGCACCCCCGCCCGCTGCAGCAAGTGCTTCACCGTCTGTTGCCGGCCGTGCGGCGTGAGCCGGATGCGCTCGCCGCCTTCGCGGGGGCGGACGACGACGACATTCGCTTTCGCGAGGTGCGCCGTGAGGCCGTCACCTTCCACCGGTGCGAATTCGAGCGTGCCGTGCGGCAGCTCGAGCTCGACCTCGCCGCGCCACGCAATAGCAAATGATGCAGCCGGTGCGCCGTGCACGACGATGCGACCGCGATGGATGCCGATCTCGCTTCCGTCGTGCGCGAGGCGCACGCGCGCATCGGGTGCCGCGTGCGCGAGCTGATCGAGCATCGCGGCGAGACGTGCGGTCGATGGTGCGCGCAGGCCGCTTGCGCGCAGGAACCATCGCAGCAGGTTGCGCGCGCGATGCGGCGCGTGCGCCGTAAGCAAGGTCAATCGATCGCGATCGAGCGAGCCGTCGGCGATTGCGCCCTGCGCGTCGTGCGTCGCGAGCTCGTCGGCCAGCAGCGCGGCTTCGGCCTGATGCGCGGCTGCGCGCGCGAGTGTGGACGGATAGCCCGGAAACGCGGCCGCCAGTTGCGGCGCAACCGCGTGGCGGATGAGGTTACGCGCGCGCGCATGGTCGGTGTTCGATTCGTCGTCGATCCATGCGAGCGAGCGCGCGGCGGCGTAGCGCTCGAGCTCACGTCGCGGCAATGCGAGCAGCGGCCGAACGAGCGCCGCGCCGTCAGCGATGCGGGATTCGGGCATCGCCGCGAGGCCATGCGGTCCGGCGCCGCGCAACAGTTGCAGCAGCACGGTCTCGGCCTGATCGTCGGCGTGGTGCGCGAGCGCGACGGCATCGGCGTCCGCGCCGGCGAGCACGTCGTAGCGCGCGCGCCGTGCGGCGGCTTCGACACCGTCGCGTCCGCGCGCGACCGCGACGCGGTGGACGGCGAGCGCAACGGCGCGGTGTGCGCATTCGTCGGCGCAAAAGCGCGCCCACGCATCGGCGTTCGCGGAGAGGCCGTGGTGCACGTGAACGGCGGAGATGGAGGCTCCCAGCTCCGGCGCGACGAGCACCGCCGCGTCGAGCAGCACCATCGAATCGCGTCCGCCGGAGAGCGCGACGGCTATACGCGCGCCGCCGGGCGCTGCCGCGCAGAACGGCATCAGCGCGCGGCGCACCGCGTCGAGCACGGGCGCGACGTGCGCGGGCTCGACGCGCGCCCGCGCGTCAGCCGGCAGTGATCTCCTTGAATCGGCCATACGCGAGCAGCTTGTCCTCGCGCGTCTCGAGCAGCGTGTCGAGTGGCTGCTCGGTCAGTTGACGCAGCGTGTCGGTCAACGCCTTCTTGAGCGAAATCATCATCGCCGCATGATCGCGGTGCGCGCCGCCGAGCGGTTCGTTGACGACCTTGTCGATGAAGCCGAGCTGCTTCAGGCGCGTCGCGGTGATGCCGAGGATCTCGGCCGCTTCGGGCGCCTGCTCGGCGGACTTCCACAGGATCGACGCACAGCCTTCGGGCGAGATCACCGAATATGTCGCGTACTGCAACATCAGCGTGACGTCGCCGACCGCGATCGCGAGCGCGCCGCCGGAGCCGCCCTCGCCGATCACCGTGACGATGATCGGCACGCGAAGGCCCGCCATCTCGAACAGATTGCGGCCGATCGCTTCCGATTGGCCGCGTTCCTCGGCGCCGATGCCCGGGTACGCGCCCGGCGTGTCGACGAACGTGAACAGCGGAAGCCCGAACTTCTCGGCGAGACGCATGAGCCGCAGCGCCTTGCGATAGCCCTCGGGACGCGGCATGCCGAAATTGCGCCGGATCTTCTCCTTCGTGTCGCGGCCCTTCTGATGGCCGATGATCATGCAAGGCGCGCCGTTGAAGCGCGCGAGGCCGCCGACGATCGCCGCGTCGTCGGCGAAGGTGCGATCGCCGGCGAGCTCGCGGAAGTCGCTGAACATGCCGTTCACGTAGTCAAGGGTGTACGGCCGCTGCGGGTGGCGCGCGACTTGCGCGATCTGCCACGCGGAGAGCTTCGAGTAGATCTCCTTGGTGAGCTGCTGGCTCTTCTTCTGCAGCCGGCTGATCTCGTCGGAGATGTCGACGGCGGAGTCCTCGTGCACGTAGCGAAGCTCGTCGATCTTCGCCTGCAGTTCGGCGATCGGCTGCTCGAAATCGAGAAAGGTCTGCTTCATCGTGATGCGGGCGCTTGGGGCGAAACGTCCATCATAGCGCAAGCGGCAGCGGCTCCTAGTGCGCGAGCGCGTCGTAGACGAGCTTCGCGCCGGTCGCGAACAGCAGCGCGTAGCTCGCCTGGTAGAACACGCGCTCGGACAAATGGCGGTGCATCCACACGCCGAGCGCGATGCCGAGCGGCGCGAGCGGCGCGAACACGAGCGAGGCCGTGAGATTCGCCGTGTTGAGCTGTCCGAGCAGCGCGTACGGGACGAGCTTTGTGTAGTTGACGACGAGGAAGAACGCGACCGATGTCGAGACGAGCAGCGTCTTGTCGATCCGTTGCGCAAGCATGTAGACGGCGAACGGCGGGCCGCCGGCGTGCGCGAGCGTGCTCGTAAAGCCGGACAGCGCGCCCCAGAACACGCCGGCGAGCCGCCCTGGGCGCGAATGCGTCGCGACGAAGCGCGCGGTGAGCGAGAACCACTGGTTCAGCGTGAATGCGATCGCGATCGTGCCGATCAGCAGCCGGATCGCGCCGACGGGCAACGCCCCGAACGCGAGCGCGCCGATCGCGATGCCGGCGAGCGCGCCGGGCAGCAGCGCGCGCAGATGCGCGACCGACCACCGACCGCGGTACGCGTACGCGCCGAACAGGTCCATCGCGCACAGGATCGGCAGCATGATGCCGGCCGCCTCGGGCGGCGCGATGAAGATCGACATCAGAGGGACGGCGATGCCGCCGGATCCGCCGCCGAATCCGGCCTTCGCGATGCCGGTCAGCAGAATGCCTGCGATTGCGACCGGATAGAACGCGAGCGGAAAGTCGGGCCAGCTCATCGTGTCGGCGCGCTCGTGCGATCGGTCATGCGCCGGGCGGCAGCGGCGGCACTCCGGCTGTAATCGGTGCGCGACCGCCTTTCCATGCGGCGAACAGCTCGTTCGCGAGCACTGCCGACAGCACGATCACACCGCCAGTCAGCGCCGCGGCGCCGGGGCGCTCGCCCATCAGCGCCCACACCCACAGGGGGCCGAGAATGGGTTCCAGCAATGCGAGCAGGCCAAGCTCGGTCGCCGACAGGTGCTTCGACGCGGCCGTCATCAGCAAACAGCCGGTGCCCAGTTGCAGGAAGCCCATGAACGTAAGGACCGCCACGTCGTGCACCGTGGCGGTGAAGGGCCCGGCGACGAAGAATGCCGGCACGAACGAGAAGATGCCGGCGAGCATTACCGTGGGCAGCATGTCGGCGTGCGCGCGGAATCGCCGCAACATCGTCACGTTGAGCGCGAAGCAGCAGGACACGCCGAGCGCGAGCAGATTGCCGGCGAGCCGCCCCGCGTCGAGCGAATCGGCGAACATGACGACGATGCCCGCGAACGCGACGCTCATTGCGAGCCAGGTTCGCGCGGGAACGCGCTCGCGTAGCAGCGCGCGGCCCGCGAGCGCGGCGAGGAACGGTGACACGCTCATCAGCACGAACGTGTTCGCGACCGTCGTGCGGGTGAGCGAGCCGATGAAAAAGAAGAACGTGCCGGCGAGGAACACGCCGGAGAGCACGCCGGGCCGTCCGACGGCGGTGACGGCCGCTGCTGCGCGCCTCCCGTGCAACACAACGAGCGTGACGGCGACGAACAGCGACATCGCGAGCGAGCGCCAGAACACGATTTCCCACGCGCTCGTGATCGTTACCTGCCGCACGAGGATGCCGCCGGTGGACCAGCAGAGCGCCGCGCCGATCATCATCAGAACGGCGCGGCGGTGGGCGCGGGATGCGATGGTCGTCAATACCAAGGGGACACAAAAACGCCGGCTGCGGAATTCGCGCGTGCCGGCGTGCGAAGCGAGTCTAGCGCAACGCCGCTGCGGCGTCACGCAGCATCTCGACGTGCGGGATGCCGTCCTCGTCGTAAGGATGCGAGACCGTGCGAAAGCCGAATCCGGTGTAGAACATCTCGAGGTAGCACTGCGCGCCGATGCGGATTGGCTTGTCCGGATAAAGCGCCTTCGTGCGCGCGATGCCTTCCGCAACGAGCAGCCGGCCGATTCCCGTGCGACGAACCGCCGGTGCGGTGACGATCCGCCCGAGCGAGGGCTCGGCGTATTTGGCGTCCGGATCGACGACGCGCAAATACGCGACGAGCCTGCGTTCGCCGTGCGACGCAATCCAGCCGAGCAGATGCCACGCTCGAAGGTCGAGACCGTCGGCGTCGAGAAACGCGCATCGCTGTTCGACCACGAACACCTGCTGGCGCAGCGTCATCACGGCGTACAGATCGGTTGGCGCGAGGCCGTCGAGCCGCGTCCATTGCCACTGCGGAACGATCGCTGCAATGCGGCTGGGCCGTGCCCCCGGAGGCTCATCGTGCATCCCGCGACGTTAACGCACGGCGCGGGCGCCGTCGAGCGACCCGGCGCGCAGCGCGCGAATCACGCTGTTGCCGCGTCCGGCGCAACGACGGCGACGAGCGAGCCGCGATCGGGCGGCGGGTCCGGAAAATCGATCGCGGGATCGCGTCCCATCGCGACGGCGATGCGCGCGAAATCCTCGGCCGGAACGCGCAGGAACCCGAAGCGGAACGCCGCGCCCCAGTGCGTCTTGCTGCGCAGGAACGAGAGCGATTCGATCAGCGGACGGATCGGCGCCGGCGTCGCCGGCAGGTAGTCGATATCGACACGGAACGGACGAAACGCTTCGCCGGCGTCGACCTGGTAGACGACGCCCGTGCGAACGCGACCGATCGCAGTGAACGCCTGCAGCGGCGCACCGTAGGGATGCGCGGTGCGAGGCGAGTAGATCGCGAAGCCGTCGCCGGCTCGCAGCCGCTCGAGCGGTCCGGCCTTGCCGTGGTTCACCTGCGCGAAACCGCCGGCGATTGCCTGTTCGGCGTGGTCCTGCGCGACGACGCCGATCCAGAAATGACGAGCGTTCATGATGATCTCCACGGATGTGGACGTGTCAGGCCGCACGCGTGCCGAGCTCGACTGGATCGAGCGCCTCGAGTCGCACGGGCGTGCACTGCCACGGCGCGGCGGGAACGGGCAGCGGCGGAATGCTTCGGCGCAGGAGCTCCGCGCACAGCGCGCCGGCGGCCATCATTGCGGTGCCGGCGCTTGCTGTCGATTTCGCAATCGGCGCAAGCGCCGCGCGCGCGTCCGGCGGCAGCAATGCGCCAACCGCCGCTGCGAGCAGCGCGACGGCGAACAGTGCGCCACCGACGATCGCGGCGTGGATCGCCCATCGCGGCAAGCCGAGAAATCGCAATCGCCCGCGCTTGGCGTGGCGCAGGATGGCGAGCAGCGGAAACTGCAGCGCGACCGCGGCGCCGACGACGGCGAGCGCAAGCCCGCCGAGATGAGCGAAGACCGGCCAGCCATCGTGCAGCGACGCGAACAACGCATGCGCCTTGAATGTGCGTGCAAGCGGCGGTGCGACTTCGACGGCGAGCGCGAACTGCAGCGTGGCGAGCGTGCCGAGATAGAGCGTGCGGGACATCGGGCGAGCAAGGACGAGCGGCATCGGAAGTCTCCCATGAGTGTCGTGCGTTGCGCATGCGATGCGCACACCCGAACTCTATGAAGCCGTCGAAGCACCCGCCATCCAACGGATGGACGAGGCTCGCACTGCTCACGCCGACTCGCGTTGCTTAGGAGCCTGTCGGGCTTACTTTCGCGTAAGCGTTGCCGGGTCAAAAAGCGCGGATGCAAGGCGCGAGGCGCAGCGAATATCGAGCATATTCGCAAGCCGAGCAACGCGGCAGCCGCGCTTTTTGACGGCAACCCGAAGGGACGGGGCGACTTGGGCGCATTTCGGCGTTGCTCGCCCTCACCGTACTATCGGTACGCCTTCGGGCTCACGCCTTGAACTGCGCCCAACTCGCCTCCGTCGCATACGCGAAAGTAAGCCCGACAGGCTCCTAGAACACGAACGGAACAAGGCGCTTCGCGCGCCGCGCGTAGTCGGCGTATTGCGGATAAACGGCGCGCAGCTCGCGCTCTTCGATGCCGGCCTTGACATGAAGCACGACGGCGAGCGTGAGCCACAGCGCGGCACGCACGAGGTCTTCTCGGCGCCACGCTGCGATATCTGCATATCCGAGCGCGCAACCGGCCGCGACAATCAGGACCGCGAGATACATCGGATGGCGGACGAAGCGGTACGGACCGTCGGTTACGAGATGGCCTCCGGCCCTGGGCTCCGGCCGGATATTGAAATTGCCGGGCCGATTCGCAGTGAGAGCCCAAAGCCCCAGCGCGATGCCGATTGCGACGAGCGCGCTGCCTCCGGTATTCCAGCCGGCGATCCGCCACGGCAACGCAAGCACGGCGATCAGCGCGATCTGCAGCGCAACAAGCGTGTACGAACGCAACGCAGCCATGTTCGTTTGACCCGTTCGAATCGGCCGGTGTTCGAGCTTACCTTACAATAGCGGGTTCGACGGGAGACAACATGAGCGCGCATCGTATCGCCGTCATCGCGGGCGATGGCATCGGCAAGGAAGTGATGCCCGAAGGTCTGCGCGTGCTCGAGGCGGCCGCGCGTCGTTTCGGCATCGCGTTCGAGTGGTCGCATTTCGACTGGAACTGCGACTACTACGCAAAGCACGGCCGGATGATGCCCGAGGACTGGTTCGAGACGTTGTCGCGCTTCGACGCGATCTTCTACGGCGCGGTCGGCTGGCCCGCGATGGTGCCGGATCACGTTTCGCTATGGGGCTCGCTGATCAAGTTTAGACGCCACTTCGACCAGTACGTCAACTTGCGGCCCTGCCGGCTGATGCCCGGCATCCCGACACCGCTCGCCAATCGCAAGCCAGGCGACATCGACTTCGTCGTCGTGCGCGAGAACACCGAAGGCGAATATTCGTCGGTGGGCGGCCGCATGTACGAGGGAACCGACCGCGAGATCGTGTTCCAGGAATCGGTGTTCAGCCGCAAGGGTGTGGATCGCATCCTGAAGTTCGCCTTCGAGCTCGCGCGCAAGCGCAAGGCGAAGCATCTGACGTCGGCGACGAAGTCGAACGGCATCGCGATCACGATGCCATTCTGGGACGAGCGGTTCCATGCGATGAGCCCGCAGTATCCCGACGTGCGCGTCGACCAGTACCACATCGACATCCTCGCTGCGCATTTCGTCCGCCAGCCGCAGATGTTCGACGTCGTCGTGGGCTCGAATCTGTTCGGCGACATCCTGTCCGATCTCGGTCCGGCCGTGTGCGGAACGATCGGCATCGCGCCCTCGGCGAACATCAATCCGGAGCGCACGTATCCGTCGCTGTTCGAGCCGGTGCACGGCTCGGCGCCCGACATTGCGGGCAAGGGCATCGCGAACCCGATCGGGCAGATCTGGTGCGGTGCGCTGATGCTCGACCATCTCGGCCATGCCGACGCGGGCGCGTCGATCGTGCAGGCGATCGAGCGCGTGCTCGCCGATCCGGCTGCGCCGCGCACCGGCGACATCGGCGGACGCGCGGGCACCGTCGACGTCGGACGCGCGATCGCAGACGCCTTATAAGGACATGGCGGTCGCATCTGACGCCGCCGCGCGGTTTGTGGCAGCATAGCGGCCTACGCAATAAAGCCGGCTCGCGCCTGGACTGCGGGCGGCGCATCCTGTGGGGATTCCTCCATGCTGATCGGCATTCCTCGTGAGACCCGCGCGGGTGAAACGCGCGTGGCCGCGACACCCGAAACGGTGAAGAAGCTCGCCGCGAGCGGCGCGCATCAGATCGTCGTCGAGGCGGGCGCGGGCACGGGCAGCAGCTTTCCCGATGCGCAGTACCAGGCCGCCGGTGCGCGCATCGGCACCGCGTCGGACGCGCTTTCGGCCGACATCGTGCTCAAGGTGCGCGCACCGTTGCCCGAGGAGCTCGCGCGGATGAAGCGCGGCGCCGTGCTGATTGGCCTACTCAATCCGTTCGACGTCGCAGGTGTGCAGGCGATTGCGCAGGCCGGTATCAGCGGCTTCGCGCTCGAGATGGCGCCGCGGATCACGCGCGCGCAGGCGATCGATGTGCTGTCGTCGCAGGCGAACATCGCCGGCTACAAGGCGGTGATCGTCGCCGCGAACGAATACGGTCGCTTCATGCCGATGCTGATGACCGCCGCGGGAACGGTGAAGGCTGCGCGCGTTCTGGTGCTCGGCGTCGGCGTCGCGGGCTTGCAGGCCATCGCCACTGCCAAGCGTCTGGGTGCGGTGATCGAAGCCTCCGATGTGCGCCCCTCGGTCAAGGATCAGGTCGAGTCGCTCGGCGCGAAATGGGTCGACGTGCCGTACGAAACGGACGAAGAGAAGCAGATCGCCGAAGGTGTGGGCGGCTACGCGCGGCCGATGCCGCCGGCGTGGATGGCGCGGCAGGCGGCGATCGTCCACGAGCGCGCGAAGGCCGCCGATATCGTCATCACGACGGCGCTCATTCCCGGGCGGCCCGCGCCGACGCTGATCAAGGCGGCGACCGTCGCGCAGATGAAGCCCGGATCGGTGATCGTCGATCTCGCGGTCGAGCAGGGCGGCAACGTCGAGGGCGCGCAGATCGACACGGTCGCGAACGTCAACGGCGTGAAGATCGTCGGCATCCCGAATCTGGCCGCGACAGTGCCTACTGACGCGAGCGCGCTCTATGCGCGCAACGTGCTGACGTTCCTCAACCTGATGGTCGACCCGAAGAGCGGCGCGTTCAACGTTCCGAAGGACGACGAGATCATCAAGGGCACGCTCGTCTGCGAGAACGGCGCTGTGGTGCCGCGCGGCTGAGCGGCGGCGCCAACCGTACAACCACTGGAGCAACACATGGCCACCGGTGTCGATCCGACCGTCTTCTACCTCATCGTCTTCGTGCTCGCGATCTTCGTCGGCTACCACGTCGTCTGGAGCGTGACGCCGGCGCTGCATACGCCGCTGATGAGCGTCACCAACGCGATCTCGGCGATCATCCTCGTCGGCGCGATGCTCGCCGCCGGTCCCGCGGCGATGGACTGGGGCGGTTGGGTCGGCGTCGTTGCGGTCATGATGGCGTCGATCAATGCGTTCGGCGGCTTTCTCGTCACGCAACGGATGCTCGAAATGTTCAAGCGCAAGGAGCCGAAGCTCCCCGCTCCGAAGGACGCGAGGAAGTAACGGGGACGAACAATGAGCGCCAACCAAGTCGCCCTCTGGTACCTCGTCGCGTCGATCTGCTTCATCCTCGCGCTGAAGGGTCTGTCGCATCCGTCGACCGCGCGCCGCGGCAACGTGCTCGGCATCGCGGGCATGGCGATCGCGGTCGTCGTGACGCTTGCGCTCGTCTTTTCGAGTTCGAAGAACGTCTTCATGATCCTCGTCGGCATCGCGGTGGGCGGCGTGATCGGCGCGGTGATCGCGCGACGGGTGCAGATGACGCAGATGCCGGAGCTCGTGGCGGCGTTCCATTCGCTCGTCGGCATGGCGGCCGTGCTGATCGCAATCGCGGCCGTCAACAACCCCGCATCGTTCGGGCTGCCGGTACCGCTGCCGACGGGCAACATGCTCGAGCTCTTCATCGGCACGTTCATCGGCGCGATCACGTTCTCGGGGTCGGTGATCGCATTCGGCAAGCTCTCCGGCCGCATCGGCAGCGCGCCCGTCGTCTATCCGGGTCAGCACTGGATCAACCTGCTGCTCGCGATCGCGATGATCGGATTCGGCATCTGGTTCTTCATGGGCGGCGGCTGGCTGCCGTTCATCGTGATGACGGCGCTCGCCTTCCTGCTCGGCGTGCTGATCATCATCCCGATCGGGGGCGCCGACATGCCGGTCGTGATTTCGATGCTGAACAGCTATTCGGGATGGGCGGCGGCCGGCATCGGGTTCTCGCTCAACAACCCGATGCTGATCATCGCCGGATCGCTCGTCGGCAGCTCCGGTGCGATCCTCTCGTACATCATGTGCCGCGCGATGAACCGCAGCTTCATCAGCGTGATCCTCGGCGGCTTCGGCGCCGCGGAGGGCGCGGTGGTCGCCGGCACCGGGCAGAAGACAGTGAAATCGGGCAGCCCCGACGACGCCGCGTTCATCATGGGCAATGCGGAGTCCGTGATCATCGTGCCCGGTTACGGCCTCGCGGTCGCCCGCGCGCAGCACGCGGTGAAGGAAATGGCGACGAAGCTCGCTGAGAAAGGCGTCACCGTGAAGTACGCGATCCATCCGGTTGCCGGCCGCATGCCCGGGCACATGAACGTGCTGCTCGCGGAAGCCGAAGTGCCGTACGATCAGGTGTTCGAGATGGACGACATCAACGGCGAGTTCGGCACGGCCGATGTGGCGCTGATCCTCGGCGCGAACGACGTCGTCAATCCGCTCGCCGAGCAGAAAGGCAGCCCGATCTACGGCATGCCGATCCTCGAGGCCTACAAGGCGAAAACGGTCATCGTGAACAAGCGCTCGATGGCTTCCGGCTACGCGGGACTCGACAATCCACTGTTCTACATGGACAAGACGATGATGGTCTTCGGCGACGCGAAGAAAGTCGTCGAGGATCTCGTCAAGGCGATCGACTGATGCTTGGACGCCCCTCACCCCAGCCCTCTCCCCGCGGGCGGGGAGAGGGTGCCCGTCAGGGCGCGTGAGGGGCGTACACCGATGCCTGTCAGCCGCAGGCTCGTCGCCGTCGTCGTCGGCTACTCGCGGCTCATGGAGCGCGATGCGTAGTCCATGTCCGGCCCGCTTTCTCATCTGAGCGTCCTCGACCTCTCCCGCGTGCTCGCCGGACCGTGGTGCACGCAGCTGCTCGGCGATCTTGGTGCAACGATCATCAAGATCGAGCGGCCCGGCAGCGGCGACGACACGCGAGCGTGGGGGCCGCCGTACTTGAAGGATGCCGACGGCCGCGACACGTCCGAAGCCGCGTACTACCTCTGCTGCAATCGCGCGAAGCGCTCGGTCGCCGTCGACTTCACGAAGCCGCAGGGACAGCGGATCGTTCGCGATCTCGCGCTGCAGGCCGACGTGCTGATCGAGAATTTCAGGACGGGCCTTACGCCGATCACGCGGGCTACGACTTCATCGTGCAAGCGATGAGCGGCTTCATGAGCGTCACCGGCGAGCGCGACGATCTGCCGGGCGGCGGGCCGCAGAAAGCGGGAGTGGCGATCACCGACCTGATGACCGGCATGTACGCGGCGGTGTCGATCCTCGCTGCGATCGCGCATCGCGAGCGAACGGGTGAAGGGCAGTGGATCGATCTCGCGCTGCTCGACTCGGCGGTGGCGATGATGTCGGTGATGAACATGAACTATCTCGCGACCGGCGTGCCGCCAGGTCGCGCCGGCAACGCGCACCCGAACATCGTGCCGTACCAGGTCTTCTCCTGCGCCGACGGCCATTTGATCATCGCCGTGGGAAACGACGGGCAGTTCGCGAAATTCTGCGCGGTTGCCGGCAGACCCGAATGGGCGATCAATGCGCGCTATTCGACCAACGCTGCGCGCGTGCGTAACCGCGACGAGCTCGTACCGACGATCGCGGAGGTCGTTCGCGCGCGTACGCAGCGCGACTGGCTCGCGGCGCTCGAGGCGGCGGGCGTGCCGAGCGGACCGATCAACCGGCTCGATCAGGTGTTTGCGGATCCGCAGGTCGTCGCGCGCGGTCTCAAGCTCGATCTGTCTCACCCGCTGTCGCGAACCGCGCCGCAGGTCGCGACGCCGATCCGCTACTCGCGCACGCCGATCGAGTACGCCGATGCGCCGCCGCTGCTCGGCCAGCACACAGCCGCGGTGTTGCGCGAGCGTCTGGGCTACGACGACGCGACGATCGGCGCGCTCGCGTCGCGCGGCGTGATCGGGTTGCTGCGCTGAGTAAAGGGTCAGACTCGATACTCCCCGGCTGTCAAAGAGTATCGAGTCTGACCCTATACTCCCGCCCATGTTTCGCAAGCCCGCCTTCTGGATCGCCTACGTCGCGCTCGCGGCCGTCTGCGCAGCCATTGCAATCAGGCTGTTCCCGCTCGCGATTCCTATCGTCAATCTCGACATCAAGCTGTCGCGGCACGATGCCGTCGACAAGGCGAAAGCTGTCGCGATCGAGCAACGACTCGCCAAGCCCGAGTCGCAGACCGCGGCGCGCTTCACGCACGACGAGGCGACGCAGAATTACGTCGAGCTCGAAGGCGGCGGCAAGCCGGCCTTCGCCGCGCTCGTCGAAGGCGACGTGTACGCGCCGTATTGGTGGGAGGTGCGGCTGTTCCGTCCTGCCGAGATCACCGAGACGCTGATACGGCTGAAACCCGATGGCACGCTGTGGGGGTTCGTGCAGAAGATCCCCGAAGCGCAGGTTCCCGTCGCGACGGCTGGGCTTGCGCTCGACGCGGCTGCGGCGCGTGCGCTCGCCGAAGATCGCGCCGGCGCCGATTGGCGGGTCGATTTCGCGTCGTACCGGTTGCTCGAGCAGACGCAGCTCACGCGCACGAGCGGGCGCGTCGATCATGCGTTCACGTACGAGCGCGCGAGCGGCCATCCGGGCGAGGCGCGCATCCGATTGCGGCTCACCGTCGCGGGCGATGCGCTCACCGAAGTGACGTACTACGTTCACGTGCCCGAGTCATTCGAGCGCCGCTACGCGGAGTTGCGTTCGGCGAACAACGCGCTCGCCGGCGTGGCCGCGCTTGCCGCCGGCGTCCTCTACGGGCTCGGCGGATGCGTGCTCGGCGTGCTGTGGCTGCTGCGCAGGCATTTCCTGCTGTGGCGGCCGGCGCTCGTTGCCGGGCTCGTCGTCGGCGCGCTGCTCGGCGCCGCTGCGCTCGCGAGCGCGCCGTCGACCTGGTTCGACTACGACACCGCGCAGGCGACGTCCACGTTCTGGATCCGGCTCGTCGGCCGCTCGATCATGGTGGCCGTGCTCGGCGGCCTCGGCTACGCGCTCGTGTTCATGGCGGCCGAAGGCCTGTCGCGGCGCGCATTCGCGTCGCATCCGCAGCTTTGGCGGCTGTGGTCGCGCGACGCCGCGCCGACGCCCGAAGTGCTCGGCCGCACGCTCGGCGGTTACCTGTTCGTGCCGATCGGTCTCGCGCTCGTCGCTGCCTTCTACTACGCGACCAACCGCTGGCTCGGCTGGTGGCAGCCGTCCGAGTCGCTGACCGATCCGAATGTGCTCGGCAGCGCCGTTCCGGCGTTGCAGCCGATTGCGATCTCGCTGCAGGCGGGGTTCATGGAAGAGAGCCTGTTCCGCGCCGTTCCGCTCGCGCTCGCTGCGCTGATCGGCGCTCACTTCGGGCGGCGCACGCTTGCGATCGCGATCGCCGTCGTGATCCAGGCGCTGGTGTTCGGCGGCGCGCACGCGAATTATCCGGGCTTTCCGTTCTACTCGCGCCTGGTCGAGCTGTTCGTGCCGGCGACGATCTGGGCGCTGATCTTCCTGCGCTTCGGCCTGCTGCCGACGGTGCTGCTGCACGCATTGTTCGATCTCACGCTGTTCTCGATACCGCTGTTCCTCGTCGATGCGCCGGAAGCAAGGCTGCAGCAGGCGCTCGTCGTTGCCGCTGCGCTCACGCCGCTTGCAGTCGTGCTCGTGCGCAGGTGGCGCACGACGCGTTGGCTCGAGCTTTCCCCGGCGCTTCGCAACGGCGCCTGGCAGGTCAGCGCGCCGGCCCTTGCAGAAGCCGCGCCCGCTCACGGCCCGCGCGCGGAGGTGCCGGCATGGGTGACGCGATTTCAGCAGGCGTTGCCGTGGCTTGGCGTCGGCGGCGTCGCGCTGTGGCTCGCCGCGACGCCGTTTCACGCCGATGTGCCCGGCATCGCCATCGACCGAGCCGACGCCGAGGCGGCCGCAAGCGCTGCGCTCGCCGCGCGCGGCATCACGCTTGGAAACCCGTGGAAGCGCTACGCGGTTGTCAGGCTCGCGCGCGACGATCCCGCGCAATGGCTCTCGCATCGATTCGTGTTCCTCGAGGCCGGGCGCGACGCGTATCGGGCGGCGGTGGGCGATGTGCTCGCGCCGCCGCTGTGGGATGTTCGCCACGCGCGATTCGAAGGCGACGTCGCCGAGCGTGCCGAAGAGTGGCGCGTGACGATCAACGGCGACGGCACGTTGCGGCAGGTGCGCCACGTGCTTCCCGAGCAGCGGCCCGGCGCGCGGCTTTCGCGCGACGACGCGCACGCCATCGCCGAGCGAGCGGTGAAAACGGCGTTCGGCCGCGATCCGGCGACGCTGAAGGACGTCGGAGCCGACGAGCGCGCGCTGCCGGCGCGCACCGACTGGACGTTCACGCTCGCCGATCCGACGCTCGCCGTCGGTCCGGGCGGCGAAGCGCGGTTCGTGATCGCGATCGCCGGCGACGAGGTGGTTGGTACCGGACGCTACGTGCACGTGCCCGAGACGTGGGTGCGCGCCGAACGCGAGCGGGCCGGCCGGCTCACGCTGGTGCGTCTTGCGATCGGCGGCGCGGTGCTCGCGGCTGCGATCGCGGCGCTGATCTTCGCGGTTGTCGCGTGGGCAAGGGGGCGCAGCGATCGCCGTGCGCTGGTGGCGCTCATCGCGTTTTCGTTCGCGCTGTCGCTCGCCGCTGCCGCCGACGCATGGCCGCAGGCGGCGATGAGCCTTTCGACCGCAGAGCCGCTCGCCACGCAAGTGTCGCTCGCCGCGCTGCAACGGATCGCCGGTGCGATCGGCGGCGCGCTGCTCGTCGGTCTCGTCGGCGGCGTGGGCGTTCATGCCGCCGCGCAGCGCGGAGCGTGGCCGCTCGCCGGACGGCTGCCGGCATGGGGGGCGGGCATCGCGGCGGCGCTCTTCGCGGCCGGCGTCGGTGCCGCGCTCGCACGTCTTGCGCCGGCAATGGCTCCGCTGTGGCCGGACTTCAGCGTGCTGTCACTTGCGTCGCCCGCGCTCGGTGCAGCGCTCGCCGGCGCGCGAACGCTGCTGACGGTCGCCGTCGCCCTGTTCATGCTGTTGATTCTGGAACGGATCACCGCGAGCTGGCGTCGCCGACGCTGGCTCGTCGCGCTGATTCTGATCGCCGTGGTCGCAGCGACAGGGCTCACCGCGCCCGATCCGTTCGCAGCGATCGCGCGCGGCGTCGCGGGCGGGCTCGCGCTGGTCGCGGTCGTCTTCGGCGTGCTTCGTTACGACACGGCGGCCGTGCCGGCGTTCGTCGCTACCGGCGCAACGCTCGCGTTCATCGAAGACGCCGCGCGTGGAGCGTGGCCTGCGGCGCCGGTGCACGCGCTCGTCGTCGCGCTCGCCGCGGGCGCGCTCGCTTGGCTCGCGACACGCTACATCGTCGGCGCGCGTACGGCCGTGTCGACGGCGGCTACTTCACGGTCGCCCAATACGGTATGACATTGTTGTTGGCGAGGTGGACGACGGCGACGTTCGCGCGCGACGCCCACGGGATCACCTGCCGGTGCAGCGGGATGTGGTGGAACGCGGCCTTCTGCGCGGCGAGTGCGTCGTGGATCAATCCGAGCCGCACCTCCGCTTCCATCTCGACCTTGATCTTCGCGGTGAGCTGATCGATCGTCGGATTGCTGTAACGGCCGTAGTTGTAATCGCCATCACCCTTGCCCGAGTACGTCGACAGCACGGGCTGCAGAATGAAGATCGCGTCGGTCGACGCACCGCCCCAGCCGAGCATGTACAGGCTCGTGTCGAGCTTCTCGAGCTTGGGGAAGTAGTTCGCGCGCGGCATCGCGTTGACGCGCGTGTTGACGCCGATCTGGCTCCACATCGCCGCGAGCGCCTGGCAAATCTTCTCGTCGTTGACGTAGCGGTTGTTCGGGCAATCGAGCGTCACCTCGAATCCGTTCGGATAGCCGGCATCGGCGAGCAATTGCTTCGCCTTCGCGCGGTCGAGCGGCACGCGCTTTTCGAGCTCGGGTGTCGATTGCGCAGCCGCCGGCAGCATCGCGCCGGTCGGCTGCGCGAGGCCGCGCATCGTTGCGCTCCTGATCGCTTCGATGTCGATCGCCTGGTAGAGCGCCTGGCGCACCCGCGCGTCCTTGAACGGGTTCTTTCCTTTGACGCTCGCGTAGAGCAGCTCGTCGCGCGACTGGTCCATGCCGATGAACACGACGCGATTCTCGGTGCCCTCGAGCACCTTGATGCCCGGCGTCTGCTTCAATCGCGGCACGTCCTGCGGCGGCGGATCGTTGATGAGATCCACCTCGCCCGAGATCAGCGCCGCGATGCGCGTCGCATCCGACACGATCGGCCGGTACATCACCTCGTCGATGTTGCCCTCGAACTTGCCTGCCTTGATGCCCCACCAGTTCGGGTTCTTCGCGAGCACGGTTCGAATATCGGGCTCGCGCGCCTTCAGCATGTACGGACCGGTGCCGTTCGCCCGGTGCGCGGTGATCATCTCCTCCTTCGCCGCGTAGTTCTGCGGTTTCGTCGCGCGGTTCTTCTCGCACCACGCCTTGCTCATGATGTTGACCGACGCGACGTGCTCGAGCTCGATCGGGTTCGGCCCGTTGGTCGTGAACTCGACGGTGAGCTCGTCGATCTTCTTCGGGATGCCGGCGGCGTTCGCGTACGCGCGTAGCTGCGATGTGTCCGCCCGCGCGCGTTCGAAGCTGAACACGACGTCGTCCGCGGCGAACGGCGTGCCATCGTGGAACTTGACGCCTGCGCGCAGCTTGAAGCGCCAGACGGTCGGCGAGATCCGCTGCCACGACTCGGCGAGATGGGGTTCGAGGCCGAGCTTCTTGTCACGGCCGACGAGGAACTCGTAGATGAGACCATTGATGTTGTTGGTCAGGCCTTCGTTCTGCGAATGCGGATCGGTCGTCTGCATGTCGCCGCGGCCGGACCAGCGCAGCGTCGCCGCGTCGGCGACAGCGAATGCAACGGTTTGGATCGCGAGCAGAACGGCCAGCCTGCCGACGAGTCGAACGCGTGAGGTCATGAGGGTCTCCCGACGTGCGCGCCTATGTGCCGGCGATCATAGCGCGCCCGCACATGCCGCAGGGTAGAATCCGCGCCCGCCTCGCGCAAGCCGCAGGCGATTCGACCGATGTCCGAACCCGCTTCGATTCTTACGCGCCGTCTGGGCGACGCGCTCTCCGCGGATGCCGCGAAGCTCGCGCGGCGCATCGCGCACGCACGCACGCGCCGCGCGCAACCTGCCGAGTGGTCGCGGATCACAGCCGATCTCGAGCGCTCGATCGCGCGGCGTGAAGCGCGCGCGGCGCGCCTTCCCGCGATCAGTTATCCGGCGGAGCTTCCGGTATCGCAACGCGCCGACGAGATCTCCGCCATCATTCGCGACCACCCGGTGGTCATCGTCAGCGGCGAAACGGGCTCGGGCAAGACGACGCAGCTGCCGAAGATCTGCCTTGCGCTGGGACGCGGCGTTCGCGGCCTCATCGGCCATACGCAGCCGCGGCGGATCGCCGCGCGCGCCGTCGCCGCGCGCATCGCGTACGAGCTTTCGAGCGAAGTCGGCGACTACGTCGGCTACAAGGTCCGCTTCACCGATCACACGAAGCCCGACGCGTTCATCAAGCTGATGACCGATGGCATCCTGCTCGCGGAGACGCAGGGCGATCGCGAGCTCGCCGCCTACGACACGATCATCGTCGACGAGGCGCACGAGAGAAGCCTCAACATCGATTTTCTGCTCGGTTACCTGAAACAGTTGTTGCCTTCGCGGCCGGACCTCAAGGTGATCGTCACATCCGCGACGATCGACGCGCAACGCTTCGCGCAGCATTTCGAGAGCCGTGGCACGCCCGCACCCGTGATCGAAGTGTCCGGTCGAATGTATCCGGTCGACATCCGTTACCGGCCGCTTTCGAGCGGTGACGACGAAGCCGACGACGAGGAGGAGCTCGAGGAGGGCATCGTCGCCGCCACTGAGGATCTGTGGCGCCACGGCCCGGGCGACATCCTCGTGTTTCTGCCGGGCGAGCGCGAGATCCGCGAAACCTCCGACCTGCTGCGCGCAAGCCTCGTGCGCCGCCCGTACGCGAGCGCGGTCGAGATCCTGCCGCTGTACTCGCGACTGACGGTCGCCGAGCAGCAGCGCGTGTTCGCGCCGAGCCGGGGCCGGCGCATCGTGCTCGCGACCAACGTCGCCGAGACGTCGCTCACGGTGCCGGGGGTGCGCTACGTGATCGACAGCGGCCTTGCGCGCGTCAAGCGCTATTCGGTGCGCAACAAGACGACGCTGCTGCAGATCGAGAAGATTTCGCAAGCGGCGGCGACGCAGCGCGCTGGCCGCTGCGGCCGCGTCGGGCCGGGCATTTGCGTGCGCCTGTATGCCGACGAGGATTTCATGGCGCGGCCCGCATACACCGATCCCGAGATCCTGCGCAGCTCGCTCGCCGCCGTCATCCTGCGGATGGCCGCACTCGATCTGGGCGCCGTCGATGCGTTCCCGTTCCTTGAGGAGCCCCCGCCACGTGCCATTGCGGATGGCTACCAGCAGTTGCAGGAGCTCGGCGCGGTCGACACGGCGCGCGCGCTGACGCCGATCGGTCGCGAGCTCGCGCGATTGCCGGTCGACCCGCGTGTGGGCCGGATGATCCTCGCCGCGCGCGAGCGCGGTTGCCTCGCCGAGGTGCTCGTGATCGCGAGCGCGCTGTCGGTGCCCGACCCGCGCGAGCGTCCGCTCGAGAAGCAGCAGGCGGCCGATCAGGCGCACCAGCGATTTCGCGACGAGCGCTCGGATTTCCTGTCGTTCCTCGCGCTGTGGGAATTCCACACCGCGCAGCTCGCCGAAAAGATGCCGCATCGCAAGCGCGTCGACGCATGTCGCGCGCAGTTCGTATCGCACTTGCGCCTGACGGAGTGGCGCGATGTGCACACGCAGCTCGCGAGCGAGATCGCCGAGCTCGGCTGGAAATGGTCGCCGCCGCTCGCCGTGGCGATCGACGCCGACCGCTATCAGTCGATCCATCTCGCGCTGCTCGCCGGACTTCTCGGCAACGTCGGCACGAAGGCTGACGACGACGGCTACCAAGGTGCGCGAGGGATACGCTTCTACCTGCATCCCGGCTCGGCGCTCGCGAAGAAGTCGCCGAAATGGGTGCTCGCCGCCGAGCTCGTGGAAACGTCACGACTGTTCGCGCGCTGCGCCGGCAAGGTCGAGCCGGAATGGATCGAGACCGTCGCCGGCGACCGTGTCGACCGCGACTACTTCGATCCGCGCTGGGATCCCGACCGCGGCGAAGTGACGGCAAGCGAGCGTGTGCAGCTTTACGGATTGACGCTCATTAGAACGCGGCGCGTGTCGTTTGCGCGCATCGATCCGGCGCTCGCGCGCGAGATTTTCATCCGCGAGGCGCTGGTGCCCGGCGCGCTCGGCGTCGAGCCGCCTTTCATCGCGCACAACCGGCGCCTCGTCGCGGAAGTCGCCGAGCTCGAGCACAAGGCGCGCCGGCAGGATGTTCTCGTCGACGACGACGCGATCGCCGCGTTCTACGCCGAGCGCGTGCCGCACGGCGTGCATTCGCGTGCGACGTTCGAGCGGTGGCGCCGGGAGGCCGAGGCGAACGATCCGCGCCTGCTGCTCATGACGCGCGATGCGCTGATGCGCCACGCCGCGCGCGACGTCACCGAAGCGTTGTACCCGGAAACCGTTGCGATGGCCGGCACGCAACTGCCGATCAAATACCGTTTCGCGCCAGGCCATCCGCGCGACGGGCTGACGCTCACCGTGCCGCTCGCGCTGCTGAACCAGGTCGACGCCGCGCGGCTGACGTGGGTCGTGCCCGGCATGATTCGAGAGAAGGTCACGGCGTATCTGAAGGGGCTGCCGAAGGGCCTGCGCAACCGGCTCGTGCCGCTGCCCGATTCGGTGAGCGCATTTCTCGGCGCCGTGCCGTATGGCAAGGGAATGCTGAACGATGCGCTGCGCGAATGGATCGTGTCGCGCATCGGCGAAGAGGTTGCCGCCAATGTATGGGATTCGGTCGACCTGCCGCCGCATCTCATCGTGAACGTCCGCGTCGTCGACGCCGCGGGCAAGGAGCTCGCCGAAAGCCGCGATCTCGCCGCGCTTCGCGCTCAGCTCGGGCAGGCGGCGCAGCTCACGTTCGCGCAGCATGCGCCGTCGCTCGACCGCAAGGGACTGCGCCAATGGGATTTCGGCGATCTGCCCGAGACGCTCACACGCATCGAGGGTGGCGCGCGGATCACCGGTTATCCCGCGCTCGCCGACGACCGCGACAGCGTATCGATCGTTTCGCTCGATACGCGAGAAGCGGCCGAAGCCTCGCATCGCGCCGGTGTCGTGCGGCTGATCCGTCTCGCAATGAAGGATGCGCTCGCGCGGATGGAAAGCCGCGGCGGACCGGCCGGTTTCACGCAATCGGCGCTGCAGCTGAAGGCATCGATCCCGCCGGAGCGCCTGCTCGCCGACATGATCAATGCGATCTGCGACCGCGCGTTCGTCGGCGACGATCCGCTGCCGCGCACCGAGAAGGCGTTCGGCGACCAGCTCAAGCGGGCGCGCACGCGGCTTCCCGCGGTCGCCGAAAGCGCGCTGCAACTGCTTGCGACGATCGCCGCCGATTACCACGCGCTGTCGCAACGGCTCGCCGCATTGCCTGCATCGGCGGGCCGTCTTGCCGCCGACGTTCGCGCGCGACGCGACGGGCTCGTCCATTCCGGATTCTTCAGCGCGACGCCGTGGGCGCACCTGACGCAGGTTCCGCGTTATCTGAAGGCGCTCGACCGACGCATCGCCAAGCAGCGCGACAATCCCGAACGCGACGCGAAGCACGCGGCGCACCTCGCCGACTGGTGGCGCCGGTACACGGAGCGCGCCGAGCAGGCGGCCACGTCGGGGCGGCCCGATCCGGCGCTCGCCGACTTCCGCTGGCTGCTCGAGGAGCTCGCCGTCTCGCTGTTCGCGCAAGAGCTCAAGACGCTGTTTCCGGTCTCGTACAAGCGGCTCGAACGCGCGTGGTCCGACCTGGATCGCTGATCCGCAATCGTTGCGGCAAGCGGTCGCGCGTTTCCCCGGTGAATCCGCCTGTGCTACAGTAACTTAGCGAAAATCCATCCGGCGCTTTCGCAGCTGCCCGCGAAAGGCCGCGCGGTCGCATCGCCGGTTCCGATCCCGTCCACCGCCCCTCGAGGCTGTTCGAACACGAAAACGCCGGAAGCGTGAACGCGCAAACCACTCCGACGGCCGCGCGGCGATCCTTGCCGCGCGAGATGTCGCGCATCCTCAGCGATTGCCGGGATCTCGCCATTCACCGGCTGCTGATCGCGTTCTCGGCGATGCTCGACCGCGTCGGCGACACGCTGATGGACCGCGCAAGCAAGACCGACGTGCGCGACGAGCAGCAGATGTTCCTCGACGCGCGTGCGGTCCTGAAACAGGACCGCTCGGCGCTGATGACGGACTTCGAGAAGAAGCTTCGCCGCAAGGTCGACGACCGCATCGCGGGCCGCGAAGAGCCGAAGCCCGACTTCTCGAAAGTCGACACGTCGAAGCTCACGTTGGTCGACACGTCCGCGATGGACGAATCGGTGCTGACGGGCAACATCACGCGCGTGGTCGAGAATCTCTGCCACGACGAGCTCACATCACTCAATCGCGGTATCGGTTACTTGATGGGCCAGCCCGACCTCGAGACCGACGGCAACCCGCTCGCGCCGGCGACGATCGTCGACGCTTTCGCCGACGCCGTGAAGGCGCTCACGACCGAGTACCGCGTCAAGTTCCAGATCCTGAAGGAGGTCAACCAGGGCTCGCTCGCCGAGATCAACTCGATCTACTCCGATCTCAACCGGCACCTGACGAACCTGCGCGTGATGCCGACCGGCTCGCGCTCGTTCGTCAATCGCGGAAGCTCCGCCGATCGCGCGCGGCCGAAGCACGACGCTCCCGCGCAAGCGTCCGCTGAAATCGATGTGATGACGCTGTTCCGCCGGATGTTCGGCGGCCAGCCGATGCCTTCGGTGAGCGTGCCGCCGCCCGGTGGACCCAGCATGCCGTTCGGGATGCCCGTCGGCGCCATGCCTCACGCACCGCAATCGGATTTTCCGGCGATCGACATGGCGGCAATGCCGGCCTCGCGCTACGTGCCGAGCGGTCCGCTGCCGCCGACACCGTCGGGCTATGTGCCGGGCATGCCGATCATGGCGACGCCGGCGCTCGGCGAAGGTCTCGCGCGTCTGCAGGCCGGCGAGACGAGCTTCGACCTCGGCGGCGGTGCCACCGTCCACTTCTCGGGCATCCCGCAGGGCACGCACAACGTGCTGCGCGATTTGGCCGAATCGCCGCTCGGCAAGAAGGCGAACCAGCTCGAGTCGATGACGATCGAGCTCGTCGCGATGCTGTTCGACTTCGTGTTCGAGACGCGCGACCTGCCCGATGGCATCAAGGCGCTGCTCGCGCGGCTGCAGATCCCCGTGCTGAAGGCCGCGATGCTCGACGGCGCGTTCTTCGCGAAGAAGTCGCACCCGTCGCGTCTGCTGGTGAACGCGATGGCGCAGGCGGGCCTCGGCTGGTCGCCGGTGATGGGCCAGACCGATCCGCTCTATCGCAAGATCGACGAGATCGTCCATGCGGTGCTCGACCGCTTCAGCGACAACCTCGAGCTGTTCGACGAGCTGCGTGAAAATCTGGAACGCTTCCTCGCCGACGAGGAGCGTGCGGCCGAAGCGACGATGCAGTCGTCGGCCGACGAGATCAACCAGCGCGATCGGCGACAGATCGCATCGGTGGTCGCGAAATCGGAGATCGAGCGGCGCATTGAGTCGTATCCGATCCCGAAATTCCTCGCCGCGTTCATGCGTATTCAGTGGCAGGCGGCGCTCGAGCACGTCTACCTGACCGAGGGCGAGGACAGCGAGTCGTGGGGCCAGGTCGTGGCGACACTCGAGGATCTCGTCTGGAGCGTGCAACCGAAGAAGACGTCCGAGGACCGCAAGCACCTCGTCGCGTTGCTGCCGTCGCTGCTCAAGAGGATGTCCGGCGCCGTGCACGCGATCGACTGGCCGACCGACGAGCGCGAGCGTTTCATGTCGAACCTCGTCGAGGCGCATGCCGCTGCGGTGAAGCCGTCGCTTTCGGCCGTGCCGTTGCCGACGGCGGCGGTTGCCGAACAGGCGAAGGCCGAGGCGGTCGTCGCCAAGGCCGCCGGCGACGAGGTGGCGGCGGCGAAGGCCGAGGCGCTCGCCGATGCGATGACGCAGGCCGAGCCCGCTCCGCCTGAGCCCGAGCCGGAGGTGATCGAGGACCAATTCCTCGAGATCGCGCAAAGCCTCGAGCGCGGCATGTGGATCGAGTTCGAGTCGGAAGACGGTCAGCTCGCGTTTGCGAAGCTCGCGTGGGTGAGCCCGTTGCGCGGCACTTATCTGTTTACGAACCGTCAGGGCCAGAAGGCGCTGTCGATGACCGCGGAAGAGCTCGCCGAGCGGTTCCGCGGCGATCAGGCGCGCCTGGTCGAGGCCGAGCCGCTGCTCGACCGCGCGCTTTCGAGCGTCATTGCGCAGATCGGCGACAAGTTCGGCGAGGTCGCTGCCGACGATTAGCCGGCGTGTCATCCCGAGCGCCAGCGAGGGATCTGCTGTTGCATCGAATCAATGACCGGCGACCCGCAGATTCCTCGTCGCTCGCGCTCCTCGGAATGACAGAGCCCGCAGCGACATGATCGGCGCGCTCATCATCGGCGACGAGATCCTGTCGGGCAAGCGGCAGGACAAGCATCTCGCGCACGTCATCGGCACACTCGCGCCGCGCGGACTCGTGCTCGCGTGGGCGCGCTACGAAGGCGACGATCGCGGGCGGCTGACCGCGGTGCTGCGCGAGACGTTCGAGCGCGGCGACATCGTGTTCGCGTTCGGCGGCGTCGGCGCGACGCCGGACGATCACACGCGTCAGGCGGCCGCCGCCGCGCTCGGCGTGCCGCTCGAGCCCCATCCGCAGGCGATCGCGCAGATCGAGGCGCAGTTCGGCGCGGCCGCGTATCCGCATCGCGTCCTGATGGGCGAGTTCCCCGCAGGCTCGACGATCATTCCGAATCCGGTCAATCGCGTCGCGTCGTTCTCGATCCGCGATCATCATTTCTTTCCCGGCTTCCCGCAGATGGCGTGGCCGATGCTCGACTGGGTGCTCGCGACGCGCTATCCGTCGCTCGCAGCGCCGGCATCGGTCGAGCGCGCGATCGTCGTGTTCGGTGCAGGCGAGAGCCAGCTGCTGCCGTTGATGAACGAGATCGTCGATCGTTTCAGCCGCGTGAAGCTCTTCAGCCTGCCGTCGTTCATGCCCGATGGCGGGCGACGGCTCGAGCTCGGCGTGCGTGGCGAGCCGGGCGAGGCCGACGCCGCGCTCGCGTATCTCGTCGACGGCGTGATCGCCGCCGGCTTTCGCTGGGAGCCGCTCGCCGGCGACGGGTCGACTGCAGCGAGCGCATGAAGCGGGTCGCGCTTGCGCTCGTGCGAGCGCTGCCGGCGATGTTCCATCCGCGCGTCGTCGCGCTCGTGCTGCTGCCGCTCTTCGGTGCGGCCCTGCTCTGGGCGGTGATTGGCTATTTCGCGTGGCATCCGCTCGCCGACTGGCTCGCTGCCCGGGTGCCCGCGAGCGGATGGCTCGCGTCGGCCGTCCAGGGCGCCGCGGCGCTCGTTGCGCTTCTCATGCTGTTTGCCGGCGCGCTCGTGATGCTGGTCGTTGCGATCGCCACGCTTGCGATGCCCGTGCTGACGAGCGTCGCCGCGTCCGCCTTTCCTTCGCTCGAGACAAAGCGCGGAGGGACATTCGCCGGCAGCATCGGCAACGCGCTCGTTGCGCTGGCTGTCTACGTGCCGCTGTGGCTCGCGAGCCTTCTCCTTCTCGCGCTGCCGCCGCTCGCCGTCGGCGCATCCTGGATGTTGACGGGATGGCTCAACCAGCGCCTGTTCCGCTACGACGCGCTCGCAACCCATGCGAGCGGCGACGAGATGCGCGCGATATTCGCAGCGGCGCGGGGACGTCTGATGGCGCTCGGGCTCGTGCTCGCGCCACTCGCGTTCGTGCCGATTGTCAATCTCTTCGCGCCGCTGTATGCCGGCCTCGCGTTTGCTTACCTCTGTCTCGACGAGCTCGCGGCGCTGCGCGGCGCGTACAATGCGCCGCGATGAACCCGGGGAACGGCATGGATGATAGCGGCGTCTGGTACGACGAAGTGAAAGTCGGCGACAGCTTTTCGCGCACGCTGACGATCACCGACACGCACCTCGTCGTTGGCGCGGGACTGATCGGCGACTTCAATCCGCATCATACGAACGACGTCTTCGCGAAGAATTCGCGTTTCGGCACGCGCATCCTGCACGGCATGATCACCAGCGCCCTGATGGGCGCGCCGGTCGGCATGTATTTCCACGGCACGGCGGTCGCATACCTGGAGCACTCGGCGCGCTTTCTTGCGCCGGTGCGCGCGAACGATACGCTGACGACGACATGGACCGTGAGCGCGCGCGACGACAAGCCGCACCAGGGAGGCGGCGTCGTGACGCTGCACGGCGTCTGCCGCAATCACGAGGGTGTCGCCGTTGCCGAAGCCGACGCGAAGATGCTGGTGCAGGCGCGCGCGTGATGTGTCCGTCATTCCCGCGAAAGCGGGAATCTAGTGTCTTGCGCCGAACGACGCCGGGTCCCCGCCTTCGCGGGGACGACAAACATCACTGTGCCATCGCGCGCGCACACTCGGCAACGAGCTCCGGTCCGTAGTAGATGAGTCCGGTGTAGATCTGCACGAGGGTCGCGCCGGCATCGAGCTTTTCCTTCGCGTCGGCGCCCGACATGATGCCGCCGACGCCGATGATCGGCAGTGCGCCGTCGAGCGCGCGCGCGAGCGTTCGGATCGCCGCCGTCGACCGTTCGCGCAGCGGCCGTCCCGACAATCCTCCGGCCTCGTCGGCGTGCCGCATTCCCTTCACGCCGTCGCGCGCAAGCGTCGTGTTGGTCGCGACGACGCCGTCGATGCGCTGCGCGACGAGCAGCCGCGCGATCGCTTCGAGCATCGGCGCATCGAGGTCGGGTGCGAGCTTCACGGCGATCGGCGTGTACTTGCCGTGCGCCTCGGCGAGCTTTGCCTGCTCGGCCTTCAACGCGCCGATCAACCGCGCGAGCGCGTGCTCGTTCTGCAGATCGCGCAGTCCCTTCGTGTTCGGCGACGACACGTTGACGGTCACGTACGCAGCGCGGGCGTACACCGCGCGCAGGCATGCGAGATAGTCGCCGGCGGCGCGTTCATTTGACGTGTCGAAGTTCTTGCCGATGTTGATGCCCAGGATTCCACCCCAGCGAGCGCGCGAGACGTTCGCCATGAAACGCTCGACGCCGTCGTTGTTGAAGCCCATCCGGTTGACCAGCGCCTCGGCGTCGACGATGCGGAACAGCCGCGGCTTCGGGTTGCCAGGTTGAGGGCGCGGCGTGACGGTTCCGCACTCGATGTGTCCGAAGCCGAACGTCGCAAGCCCGTCGATATGCCGGGCGTTCTTGTCGAGACCCGCGGCGAGCCCGATGCGGTTCGGAAAGTCGAGCCCCATTGCAGTGACCGGCGAAGGCGGCACGAACGGCAACACGAGCTGCGGCAGCCGCAGGCGCGCTGCGACGTCGAGCGCGCGGAACGCGACGTCATGCGCCGTTTCGGGT